>CETQ01038690.1_pt1 | contig 14086 bp, 16 predicted proteins | sample 531261 | NCBI WGS metagenome assembly CETQ01 (sample SAMEA2622376, study PRJEB7988) | marine metagenome | biome: marine biome (ENVO:00000447); feature: surface water layer (ENVO:00002042); material: "saline water (ENVO:00002010), including plankton (ENVO:xxxxxxxx)" | depth 5 m
TAAAAACAGCTGTAACTACACCACCTTCTAAATTAAAAAAAGGTAGTAAAGCTTGGAAGCGTCGCAAATCTTTTTGCGCTAGATCTAAAGGCTGGAAAAGCGAACGAGGTAGAGCAGCAAGAAGAAGATGGAATTGCTAATAATTAAACAACAACAATAACAAAAACAAACCAAAACACAAAATTATGAACAAAGCAGAAAAATACGACATGAAACAGGCTTATAATAAAAACCTTCCAAAAGATGTGCAATATAATTATCTTAAAAATTTTTTACACGACGAAAAAAAAGGAATGTCTATGAAGGATAAAGGTATGATGATGAAAGACGAAGGCATGTCGATGATGGGACAGGTTAAAAAAGGATCTATGGCAATGGGCCGCGCAGGACACGTAGGTAGTTACACTGGCAACAATATGAAACTTACTGCTACAGGAATGATGGGAGAATCTGCAGGCCAAGAAAGAAAAAATCTTTTAACAGATATGCCTATTGACACAAGAGGAGCCTCTATGAAAATGTCACCAATGGACCGACAAAAATACGGCGGTAATAAAGGCGATGAAAGTATGTCAGATAGAGACTACAGCTCTCCTGCTGGAATGTATGGCGGAAAAAAAGGTGACATGAGTAAATCCCGAAGAGATTATAAATAAAACAGATAGGACTGTATAAACCTAGCAAAACATAAACATTAACAATAACAAAACAAAACCAAAATGGCAAGATTTATTTCTATTTCCGTTGTTGGAGGCGCAGACGCTTTTGAAGACGGGCAACATCTAATTAATACAGACTCAGTAATTACAGTTACTTCTGGTGATGAAGCAGGATCTAACGAGGGTACTAAAACTACTATTCATACTGATTCTCCTGTTCTTAATACAGTAGTATTAACTCATGGTACAGAAACTACTCCATCCGTTAGAGATGCTATTAACTCAGCTCTTACTGCTAATCCAGGAGGTGTAAAATCAACAGTTGGACTTCCTAGCGGAATTGCTGTAACTGACTTTGCTGTACTTTAATGAGTAAGTCAAAAGGTCTTGGTGATTCAATTGAAAAATTTACAAAAGTTACCAGGATAAAAAATGTAGTAGATAGAGTCGCAGAGGGTTTAAATATCCCCTGCGGCTGTTCTGCACGCAAAGAAAAATTAAATAAAATGTTTCCTTATAAATAATGGCTTTTAAACTAAACACACCTCCTTATAAATTAGACAACACCCCTATATACAGTGTTGATTTAGGTAAAAATATTTTAGGAAAAGCTAATAATAATGGAACTATATTAATAAATAAAGATTTAAATCCTAATCAAATTGACAAAGTAGTTGATCATGAAATGGTTCATATAGATCAATTTAAAAGAGGTGATTTAAATTACGATGAAAATAATGTTTACTGGAAAGGTAAAACTTATTCAAGAAATAAAATGAAAGAGGGCGCAAAAAATTTGCCCTGGGAAAAAGAAGCTTACGATAAAGCTTAAATTATGTTTAAATTATTATTAGGCCTACTAAAAGGCGGCGATGGCAGAAAGTCAGTAGCTGGTAACTTAGCGTGGGAAATAAGAGAAGCAATTAAGGGCAAAGAATTAGACCCTAATGAAATAATAGAATTGCAAACTAAAATAAATGAAATTGAAGCTGGCCATAGGACAGTGTTTGTGGCTGGATGGCGTCCATTTATAGGATGGGTTTGCGGGGTAGCATTAGCATATAACTTCGTAATAAGAGATTTATTTATTTGGATAACAAAAACAGCCGATGCCCCTCCGGCGTTACAAATGGAGCATTTAATGACAGTTTTATTAGGAATGCTTGGTCTTGGCGGATTAAGAACCTTTGAAAAAATAAAAGATAAAGTAAAATAATTTAATTAAATTTAATCAAATGAGTACAAAAGAAAAAAAAGTAACCGAAGAGCAATTAGCTAAAATTAAAGAGCAACAAACCTCAATGAATAATAAGTTAAGAGACATTGGGTTTATTGAAAATCAAAAACATGTATTACTACATGAATATGCCGGGCTTGAACAAGATATGGAAGCCTATAAAAAAGAGTTAGAAAAAGAATACGGCGCTATTAGCATTGATCTTGAAACAGGTGTTTATAAAGAAATAGAAAACACCGAAGAAAAAGAAAAGTAAAATGGATAGTGTTATAAGAAAAATCAGCATCGGCTCTGATTATAAAAATGATGCTATGCATTACTCCGTAGGCCAAGAGGTATATGGAGGACACAAAATAGCTTATATCATATTCGACGATACTGATAGTTCTTATAATATTTTTATAAAAAAGAACAACGAAGTGTTGCCATGGAAAAAATTTAATTCTAATATGGCTATATCAGTTGAATATAATTTAGAATATGAATAGCGTTTACGATTTTATTGTTGAACCTATTGGGGAAAGATATAATAACACAACTAAAGTAAACGATAAAGAATTAATTTTAAATTGTAATATAGAATCTTTTAAGTTTATAAATAGGCTTGCAAAAGTAATAGCTGTTCCTAAAGCATATAATACACCTATTAAAAAAAATGATGAGATTATAATTCATCATAACGTATTCAGAAGATATTACGATATAAGAGGCAAAGAAAAAAACAGTAGCAAATATTTTAAAGACAATCTTTATTTTTGTCAGCCTGATCAAGTATATCTTTATAAAAAAAATAATAAATGGCAGTCATTTATGAATAGATGCTTTGTTAAGCCTTTATTAAATAATGACAATACAAGCTTAGAAAAAGAGCAAAAGCATATTGGTATACTTAAATATGGCAATAGCTCCTTAAAAGCGCTTGAAATCAATCCTGGAGACATCGTAGGGTTCACTCCTAATAGTGAATGGGAGTTTATAATAGATAATGAAAGATTGTATTGTATGAAATCTAATGATATTGTTATTAAATATGAACGTAAAAAAGACCAAACTGAATATAATCCAAGCTGGGCAAAAAGCAGTTGAAGAATTAATTAAAGTGGCTAAAGAGGCAATTGTGGATTCAGAAGATGATATATCAGCAGATAGATTAAAAAATGCGGCAGCTACCAAAAAATTAGCAATATTTGATGCATTTGAAATACTTTCAAGAATAGAAACTGAAGAAAAGTTATTAGAAGATAAAAATACTAATCAAAAAACTTTTGGAGGTTTTGCTGAAACAAGATCAAAATAATGTATAAGCAAACACTATATTCAGTTATATCTGATTATGTAAAGCCTAATATATTAAAGAAAAAAAATAAACAAAAAAGCTGGGAATACGGGTATAACAAAGAGCACGATTTAATAATAATAAGTAAAACAGGCGAGCTCGGCGAAGTATATAACATTCAAGGCTTAAAAATAGGTCTACCATTAATACATAAGTGCTTTAAAAGATCAAATAAAAAAGCTGAACAATATTGGCAAAAATTTGATTATCCTAAGCAATTAAAAAAAATTAAAAGTGTTTTTGACTGGAATAATTATCCAGACAATTTTAAAGAACAATGGTACGATTATATAGAAAATGAATTTAAATATAGAGAAGAGGGGTTTGCGTTTTATAATAACGGCAATGAAACTTACATTACTGGTACTCATTACATGTACTTGCAATGGACTAAAATTGACGTTGGGGCCGCTGAATTTAGAGAGTCCAATAGGCTATTCTACATTTTTTGGGAAGCCTGCAAGGCAGATAGTAGATGTTACGGAATATGCTATCTTAAAAACAGACGGTCTGGGTTTAGCTTCATGGCATCGAACGAAACTGTTAACCAAGCTACAATATCAAGCGATGCAAGATTTGGAATTTTATCAAAAACTGGGGCTGATGCCAAAAAAATGTTTACCGATAAAGTTGTTCCCATATCAACCAATTACCCTTTCTTCTTCAAGCCCGTTCAAGACGGTATGGATCGCCCCAAAACAGAGCTTGCTTACCGAGTGCCCGCCTCTAAACTAACTCGGCGTAAGATAGAAGTGGGCGAACAATTAGCGGACATTGATGGGCTTGACACTACAATCGACTGGAAAAATACAGGCGATAACTCATATGATGGAGAAAAATTAAAGCTTTTAGTGCATGATGAATCTGGCAAATGGGAAAGACCAGATAATATAATTAATAACTGGAGAGTCACTAAAACAACATTAAGGCTTGGAAGTAGAGTAGTTGGTAAATGTATGATGGGCTCTACATCAAATGCTTTAGACAAAGGAGGCGAAAACTTTAAAAAATTGTATGAAGGATCAGACGTTACAAAACGAAACCGCAATGGGCAGACTAGCTCAGGATTATATTCTTTGTTCATACCTATGGAATGGAATTACGAAGGATTCATTGATATGTTTGGATTACCTGTGTTCGACACTCCAGAAAAACCGGTAAAAAGTATTGACGGAAGTTGGATAGAAACAGGTGTAATTGATTATTGGATTAATGAAGTTGACGGATTAAAAAAAGATCAAGATGCTTTAAACGAGTTTTACAGACAATTCCCGCGTACTACTCAACACGCTTTTAGAGATGAAACAAAGCAATCTTTATTTAATCTAACTAAAATATACGAGCAGATAGATTATATTGAAGAAATAAAATATACCGGTCTTATAACGCAAGGTAATTTTCAATGGCAAGGAGGAATTAAAGATTCATTAGTTGAATTTCAACCTAATAACAACGGAAGATTTTTTATTTCATGGGTGCCTCCACAAAGTATGCAAAATAGATCTATATCTAAAGGCAATATAAGATACCCTGCTAATGAGCATTGCGGAGCTTTTGGATGTGACAGTTACGATATATCAGGAACAGTAGATGGAAGAGGATCAAAAGGATCATTACACGGGCTTACAAAATTTACCATGGAAGACATTCCGCCTAATCATTTCTTTTTAGAATATATATCAAGACCTGATAATGCTGAAATATTTTTTGAAGATGTATTAATGGCATTAGTATTTTACGGAATGCCTTTGTTAGCAGAAAATAATAAACCACGATTATTATATTATTTAAAAAGAAGAGGTTATAGAGGGTACTCTATGAATCGCCCAGATAAAGTTTATAATAAACTATCGATTACAGAAAAAGAAATTGGTGGGGTGCCTAACTCAAGTGAAGATATGAAACAAGCTCATGCAGCTGCTATAGAATCATATATTGATGCTCATGTAGGTTTTAACGGTGAAACGCATGGAGATTTGTATTTTACGCGCACATTGAATGACTGGGCTAAATTTAATCTTAACAACAGAACAAAGCATGATGCGTCTATAAGTTCTGGTCTAGCTATAATGGCTTGCAATAAAAATAAATATGCTCCGGTAGCTAAAAGAACATTTCAGCCGGTAAATTTAGGAATAAGAAGATATAATAATGATGGAGTTACATCAAAAATAATTTAAATACATGATTAACACTAACTATAACAGTTCATTCCCAGATCAGGTAGTACCTGATTCAGTAAAGAATAGTTATGACTATGGTATACAAGTAGGGCGGGCTATAGAAAACGAATGGTTTAGGCAAGACATCGGCGGCGACAGATATTTACAAAATTTTCAAAATTATCATAGGTTAAGATTGTATGCTAGAGGTGAACAGCCCGTACAAAAATATAAAGATGAATTATCTATTAATGGCGATTTATCTTATTTAAATTTAGATTGGAAAATTGTACCTGTTATACCTAAGTTTGTGGATATTGTAGTAAACGGCATGACTGATAAAGGTTATGAAATAAAATCTTTTGCTACTGATCCATTTGCTGTTAAAGAAAGAACTGATTTTGCTTTTAATGCTATAAGAGATATAACTAATAAAGAACAAATAGAGCAATTAAACGCACTTACAGGTGGTAATTTTTATGCTTCTGCACAACCAGAAAATTTACCCGCTACCCAAGCTGAGTTAGATCTTTATTTACAATTAAATTATAAACAAAGTGTAGAAATAGCTGAAGAAGAAATTATTAAAAATATTTTTTCTTATAATAAATATCCTGAAATTCAAAGAAGAATAGCTTATGATTTAGCCGTTTTAGGAATTGGTATATCTAAAACTAGCTTTAATTTATCTGAAGGAATTACAGTAGATTATGTAGATCCGGCTAATGTTGTTTATTCTTATACCGAAGACCCTAATTTTGAAGATATATATTACGTAGGAGAGGTTAAAAACTTAAGTTTATCAGAAGTAAAAAGATTATATCCTTACCTTACTGATGAAGATTTAAAAGAAATACAAAAATATAAAGGACCAAGTAATTATAGTAATTATACGCGTAACTATAAAGGTCGTGATGATAATAATTTAATATCTGTATTATTTTTTGAATATAAAACTTATACAAACCAAGTATTTAAATTAAAAAATACTGATCAGGGATTAGAAAAAATATTAGAAAAAGACGATACTTTTGATCCGCCTGAAAATGATAATTTTAGCAAAGTTTCAAGGAGTATAGAAGTATTATATACAGGCGCAAAAGTTTTAGGTTTAAATAAATTACTTGATTGGCGTTTAGCAGAAAATATGACACGTCCTTCTTCTGATATTACAAAAGTAAATATGAATTATTCACTTTGTGCACCAAGAATGTATAAAGGTAAAGTTGATTCAATTGTAAGCAGGATTACTGGATTTGCAGATATGATTCAATTAACTCATTTAAAACTTCAACAAGTATTAGCACGAATAGTTCCAGACGGGGTTTACCTAGACATGGATGGGTTAGCAGAAGTTGATTTAGGAAACGGAACAAATTATAATCCAGCAGAAGCATTAAATATGTATTTCCAGACTGGTAGCATTGTAGGAAGATCACTAACGCAAGACGGTGATTTAAATAGAGGTAAAGTTCCAATTCAAGAATTACAATCTTCGAGTGGTATTTCAAAAGTTCAGTCTTTAATTCAAACTTATCAATACTATTTGCAAATGATAAGAGATGTTACCGGCTTAAATGAAGCAGTTGATGGAAGTATGCCAGATAAAAACGCTTTAGTTGGTTTACAAAAAATGGCTGCTGCTAATTCTAATGTTGCTACACGACATATTTTAAAAGCATTAATGTATATTACTATAAAAATTGCAGAAAATATAAGCTTGCGTGCTAATGATGCTTTGCAATTTCCATTAACAAAAGATGCATTACTTAATAGTATAAATACATTTAATGTTAATACTCTTGAAGAAATGGAAAAAGTAGCAATGCATGACTTTGGTATATTTTTAGAATTAGAACCTGATGAAGAGGAAAAAGCAAAATTAGAACAAAATATACAAGTTGCTTTACAAGCTGGAGGGATTGATTTAGATGATGCAATTGATATTCGTGAAGTTTCAAATATAAAATTAGCTAATCAATTATTAAAATTAAAAAAGAAAGAAAGAAGACAGCAAGAGCAAGCTGCGCAGCAGGCTAATATACAGGCTCAAGCCCAAGCAAATGCTCAAGCTTCGGAGGCGGCGGCTTTAGCTGAAGTTCAAAAACAACAAGCTCTAGCAGAAACAAAAGTACAAATTGAAAAAGCTAAATCTGATTTTGAAATAGCAAGAATGGAACAAGAAGCATTAATTAAGAAACAATTAATGGCTGAAGAATTCAATTACAATATGCAGCTTGCTGAAATACAAGCATCTGCGACTACTAAAAAAGAACAAGAAATAGAAGATAGAAAAGATAAACGTGTGCGAATACAAGGTACACAACAATCTGAATTAATTGACCAAAGAAAAAATGATCTATTACCTAAAGATTTTGAATCTGCTGGTAATGATAATTTAAGTGGATTTGGCTTAGAACAATTTGAGCCAAGATAAAGTTTATTAACTAATTTTATATTATTATATTATGTCAACAGAAGTAAAACAAGAAGGAGAGTTTAAAATTAAAAAAAGAACTCCAAAAAAATTAATTGGTAATGAAGAGGTTATTAAAGTAGACCTTTCAAAACCACTTGTAGAACCTAAAAAAGAAGAAACAAAAGATGCCGTTCAGGAGCAAAGCGCAGATGAGATTTCTATACGCGACGAATCCAAAACTAGCGAAGGAATTCAAAAGCAAGACAACCAAGAAGCAAATGAAAAATCTTCCGGAGAAGATAATAGCAATGACGAAATAGTTGCTGAGTCGCCTATTGAAGTTATTGAAGATGAAGAAAATAATTCTGAAGAGACAAGAGTGGCTGGAAGCGATGAAGCTACCGTTGCCACATCGGAACAAAAAGAAATATTACAGGAAACAAAAGCACAAGAGTTACCCGAGGGAATAGATAAACTTATAAAGTTTATGGAAGAAACAGGTGGTAATGTACAAGACTATGCTAGATTAAATGCCGATTACTCAAATGTAGATAGTGATACACTATTAAGAGAATACTATAAACAAAACAAACCTCATTTAGACGCTGAAGATGTTAATCTTTTATTGGAAGATTTTACATGGGATGAAGAAGTTGATGAGGCAAAAGATATACGTAAGAAAAAAATTGCGTATAAAGAAGAAGTTGCAAAAGCCAAAAACTTTTTAGAGCAAACAAAAAGCAAGTATTACGAGGAAATTAAATTACGTCCTGGTGTTACTCAAGAGCAACAAAAAGCGATGGATTTTTTCAACCGATATACTGAAGAGCAAAAGCGTAATGATGCTGTTCGAGAAGGGTTTATAAATACTACTAAAAATTATTTTTCTAATGATTTCAAAGGTTTTGATTTTAAATTAGGAAATAAAAAAGTAAGATATGGTATTAAAGATCCTAATTCAATAGCAGAAAGCCAAAAAGATCTTACAGACTTTGTTGGGACGTTCCTAGACAAAAACGGTCAGATGAAAGATCCTGCTGGTTATCATAAAGCAATTTACGCTGCGCGAAACGCTGATACTATGGCAACACATTTCTACGAGCAAGGCCGTGCCGACGCCATTAAAGAACAAGTTGCTAAAACTAAAAACATTACTACTGAACCAAGACAAACTGTCCCTGGAGATGTATTTGTTAACGGTTTAAAGGTAAAAGCTATTAGCGGTTTAGATTCTTCAAAACTTAAAATTAGAACAAAAAAATTTAACAACTAAAATTTAAAAAATGGCAAATGTAGTACCCTCGTTTGGGTCAATTAAACCTAGTCAGAAACAACAGGTTCTGTCTACTAATTATCTGCAATTTACAGATAAAGCCGGCGATGACTTTTCAGATTTCGCTGCACAATATCTTCCTGAGATCTATGAACAAGAAGTAGAGCGATATGGAAACCGAACTCTTTCTGGATTCTTACGTATGGTAGGAGCAGAAATGCCTATGACTTCAGATCAAGTAATTTGGTCAGAACAAAATAGATTGCACATTGCATATAATAATGTAACTAAAGCAACTGCAACTACTTTAACTTTTGTACTTAATGCAACTCCTGGCCCTAACTTTGTAGATAATGTGATTTCTAAAAATCAAACTATTGTAGTTATGGACCCTGCAACAGGTACTGAAGTAAAAGCTTTAGTTACTAATAGTGTTGACACTTCTGCTGTACTTGCTACAATTACTGTTGCTACATATACAGGAGCTGATTTAAATGCAACTTTTGGGGCTGGCGCAATTGCTACTCTTAAAATATTTGTATATGGCTCTGAGTATAGAAAAGGAACTGGTGATGCTGATATTAGAAGCGTAACACCTTCTTTTACTCAATTTAGCAATTCCCCAATTATTATTAAAGAAAAATATGTGGTCAATGGATCAGATATGGCTCAGATTGGTTGGGTAGAAGTTGCTACTGAAGATGGAACGTCAGGTTATCTATGGTATTTAAAAGCTGAATCTGAAACTAGATTAAGGTTTGAAGATTACCTTGAAATGGCTATGGTTGAAGGCGAAAAAACAGCTGCAGGTTCTGGAGTTGCTGGATTAGCCGATAAAATCAACGGAACTGAAGGTCTTTTTGCTGCTATAGAATCTAGAGGTAATGTACTAAATAACTTTAGTGCTGCCGCTGGTCTTGGCGAATTTGACAGTATTCTTAAAAATCTAGATACTCAAGGAGCTATCGAAGAAAATATGCTTTTCTTAAATAGAAAAACTTCTTTAGATTTTGACGATATGCTAGCAAATATTTCTTCCGGTATTGGAGGAGGCACTGCTTTTGGTTTATTTGAAAACTCTGAAGAAATGGCTTTGAATCTTGGTTTTTCAGGATTTAGAAGAGGTTCTTATGATTTTTATAAGACTGACTGGAAATATCTTAATGACGCTTCTACTCGAGGTGGAATGACTGTTTCAGCAATTGATGGAGTTCTTATTCCTGCTGGAACATCAACTGTATACGATCAAATTTTAGGATCTAACATTCGTAGACCTTTCTTACACGTTCGTTACAGGGCTTCACAAACTGAAGATAGAAGAATGAAATCTTGGATTACTGGCTCTGCTGGGGGTGCATTCACTTCTGACATTGACTCTATGGATGTTCACTTCTTGTCTGAAAGATGTTTATGTGTACAAGGTGCTAACAATTTTGTATTGTTTACCGCATCATAATTTACCCGGTATTAATTACCTCCGCTTTAATGCGGGGGTAGTTTTTACCTTTTAACTATTTAATTTTATTATATCATGGCAAAAAAAGCTACAAAAGCAGTAAAAGATATTGAGGTTGCGCCTCAAGTAATGGAACCAAAAGAAACTGCAAAACCTGCAGTAAAAGTTTCAACTCAATCAAAACCAAAGTGGGAAATTAAAGACAGAACATATTTACTTAAAGGCTTAAAAACTCCTTTAACTTATACTATTGCTTCGCGTCATACTACTCGTTATCCATTATTATGGTTTGATAAAGAAAAAAATGAACAAAGAGAATTAAGATATGCTACTAATCAAAATTCGCCTTTAGTTGATGAACAATCAGGTGAAGCTACGTTAGGTCATATTATATTTAAAAATGGCACCTTAACGGTAACCAAAGAAAAACAAAATTTGCAAAAATTACTTTCTCTTTATCATCCTATGAAAGACTTTAAATATACTGAGTTTAATCCAGTTGAAGAAGCAGTAGATGATTTAGAAACTATTGAGCATGTTATTGAAGCTTTAAATATAGCGCGCGATATGGACATAGACCAAGCAGAAGCTATTTTAAGAGTAGAGGTTGGATCTAAAGTTTCTGCAATGAGCTCTAAAGAAATTAAAAGAGATCTTTTAATATTTGCAAAAGAAAATGCAGAGCTCTTTTTAGAGCTAGCTGAGGATGATAATGTACAGCTTAGAAATGTTGCAATTAATGCTACAGAGGTAGGTTTACTTGAATTATCACAAGACCAAAGAACATTTTCTTGGAACAAAACAGGTAGAAAAATAATGAATGTGCCATTTGATGAAAATCCATATTCGGCTATGGCAGCATTCTTTAAAACTGATGAAGGTATAGAGATATATAAATCTATAGAGAAAAAACTTTCATAACGTGTAATATTTATAATGTGTAGGGCCGTCTTTTGGCGGCCTTACTATTATATAACAAAAAATAAAAATGGCAATAAACGTAAATACTGTATATCAAACAGTGTTGTCTATTTTAAATAAAGAACAAAGGGGGTATATGACTCCTGATGAATTTAACAAAGTAGGAACACAAGTTCAACTTGAAATATTTGAAAGATATTTTGAAGATTTAAACCAACAAGCTAGAGTTCCTCAAAGCGATTTAAACTACGCTGATAGATTAGAAAATATAGATGAAAAGGTAGCTATATTTAAAACGTTTGGTAACGCCTCATATAATAATACATCACCTACTCCTACTAATTATTTTACTTTGCCTACCACTGATTCTTATGGAAGAAGTGTAAATCTTTATAGAATAGGCGAAGTAACCTATAAAAATGAAGTACTTATACAAAGACTTCAAAGAAATGATTTTTATACTTCTGAAAAATCTAAATTAACAAAAGCAACCGAAACTTTCCCCACATATTTATATGAGAATAATTATTTATTTATAAAGCCAGATAGCATTATAAACAATGTACAGGTTGAGTATGTTAAAAAGCCATCTAATGTAATTTGGGGATTTAATGTGGGAACATTAGGAGAATATTTATATAATGAAGAAGAATATAATGCTTCTACACAACCTACTGGATCTATTAATTTCGAACTTCATGAGAGTGAGCAAACAGAAGTTATTTTAAGAATACTTCAATACGCTGGAATTATTATAAGAGACCCTCAAATAGTTCAAGCTGCGGCGCAGCAAGTACAAATGGACGAAATAAATGAAAAAAGTTAATAAGTTATGGCAAAACCAAACGGAGGTTTAGTACAAGAAACTAACGCGCAATATTACGCTGGATCGCAAACATTTTTAGCAGACGGAACAAATAATACATTTGCTACTACATTTAATACAAATTTAGTATTTAAAAATAATGATCCTAATATAGCTAGTTATGCAGAAAACAATTTTAAGCTTTACACCAGCCCTACTGGGATTGCTGGCTCTTATACTGAATATATACAACCTTATTCTGTAGAAAATAATATTATTACTATCCCAGCAGTGCCGGCTCAAAATACAGTTATAGTAGTTCAACTAAAAACATTAACAGGCGGTAATTACGGTAACGAAGATGCATTTGGTAATATTGTAGAGGAAAATTACGGAAGTTACGCATATATTAAAGTTTCTGAGCTAGTAACAAATTTTTTAGTAGGATATGTAGGTAATGGTAAAATTATACAAAATGTAAAGCGTAACGATGTCATATTTCATGTTAAACGCGCTTTGCAAGAATTTAGTTACGATACTTTGCCAAGCATAAAATCCCAAGAGGCTACTATTCCACATAATTTATCTATCCCCATGCCCCAAGATTATGTTAATTACGTTAAAATGTCGTGGGTAGATCAATTAGGAGTAAAACATATTATATATCCTACTACCTTAACGTCTAATCCCGATAGTTTATTGCCGCAAGATTGGCAAGGGCAGCCTATACAAGATAATTTTAGCGAAGATTTAAATGCAACCTCTTTAACAGAAGAAAGATGGGCTACAGCTAATGATAGAATAATTAACGGTAATTTAAATTTATCCGATGTAAATAAAGGTATATATCCTGGAACTTGGTATGGCTTTGGATTTGAAGGATTTTGGGGAGAAAGATATGGGCTAAATCCTGAAACATCTCAAAAAAATGGGTGGTTTACAATGAACCACCGCGAAGGAAAAATATCTTTTTCAAGTAATTTAAGAGACTCATTAGTAATATTTGAATATATTTCTGATGGGCTTGCGTATGATCAAGACATGAAAGTTCCTAAAATGGCAGAAGAAGCTGTATATGCTTATGTTAATCACGCTGTTTTATCAACTAAAGTCAACACTCCTGAATACATAGTTAATAGATATAAAAGAGAAAAAAGCGCTAAACTTCGTAATGCAAAGATTAGATTATCTAATATTAAACTAGATGAAATAGTTCAAGTAATGCGTAATAAATCTAAATGGATTAAAAGTTAAATAAATGGCAGAAGTTAAAAATGCTTTTATAAAGTCTAAAATGAATTTAGATCTTGATGCACGTTTGGTGCCTCAAGGCGAATATAGACAAGGCTTTAATATACAAGTTAGTAAATCTGAGGGCGATGACGTTGGAGCATTAGAAAATGTATTAGGGAATGCTTTGTTACCTCAAGGAGATTTTCAAGCTTTAGAATCAGAAAAAACAGGATTACAAGCTATAGGCCACGTTGTAAACCCTGTAAACGATACTGCATATATTTTTTTAACTAACAATACAGGAACTGCATATAGTGCTAGCGCTAGTAATTTTATTTATGCTTATAATACTTTAAACCAAACTTCTACTAAATTAGTTGAGGGGGCATTTTTAAATTTTTCTACACAAAATCCTATATATGGGATTAATATAGTTGAAAATTTATTGTTTTGGACAGACAACAGAAATCAACCTAGAAAAATAAATATTACTAAAACTTTAGGATATTATATGACAGAAGATCACATATCTGTTGCAAAAATTGCGCCTGTTGAAGCTATAACATTATATCAAGAAAGTTCTGT
>CETQ01057879.1_pt1 | contig 14051 bp, 21 predicted proteins | sample 531261 | NCBI WGS metagenome assembly CETQ01 (sample SAMEA2622376, study PRJEB7988) | marine metagenome | biome: marine biome (ENVO:00000447); feature: surface water layer (ENVO:00002042); material: "saline water (ENVO:00002010), including plankton (ENVO:xxxxxxxx)" | depth 5 m
CCGGTTGAAATAGCACCTTGGTTCACGATGCGAGTCGTTCCCTTTGGTACATTACGATATACGACCTTCTGCAAAGCGTCTCTTACATCAAAGTTGGACTTGATGTCCTCCCTCTCAAGTAAGAATTCAGAAGCTTGCTTCTTGGTCATAGCTTCCGGCAATTCAGCAAACCAAGTATCTTGGTTACCTTTAGCCGTAAGTTTCTTAATACGGGATACCATATCATTACCGAACCTAGCCTTTGTTTGGCCTGTTTCAGTAACAGAATATCCTGCATACTTAAATAGTTGATCAGTCATAACAGCTTATCTCCATTTCTATATTATTAACCATATTATAGACTCTTGTTAACCAAGAGTCAACCACTAATAGGACCAAAAGCATCAAGCTGCTAGTCTAGCTAGCACCCTTTCTTTGGAGTATGCAACACCTTTGTGGAAGCAGTAGTAACCAAAATCATATTCTGGTACATCTTCTGCTTGCATATCCCAAGCAAGAGCTTGCCTGAAATCTTTTGCGCCTATATCAACAAGGCCTGAAAGGTGCTTTTTAAGAGCCTTCCAGTTCTCCGCCTCGAGTTTCTCTATGCGATCTGCTTCCTCAGAAGCTGCCTCACAAAGTCTATCAAGTTCTACCTCAAGTTCTTTGACTGTCATGCCAGTGTAAAGACCTCTAGGTCTAAATCCATAAGCGTCCTTGTGGACATCGCTTATCATTGATAAAAGTTGATCTTTTTCTGACATTTGTTCAAATAACATAAAGTTCTCCTGTAATTAAGCTACTAAATCTAGGTCTGCTAAACCGTTTTGTTGCATACCCTGTTCTGAAAAATCTACATGGGTAAAATTAAAACCATTCTCTTGAAGTTTAAGATCAATGAATGGACCTACTGCTGTATCTGTGTAAATTTCCCAAATACCATCATGTTCTACTTTAGCATGATACCAAACATCACCATCTTCTTTATCTTCATACTTGATAATTTCTATTGATTTTACAAAAATCGACTCTGGACTGTTAGGTCCAATTGCTCCTGGGATATTAATATCTTCAGGGTTTCTAGTATAAAATGAATCTTGTGAAAGTTCACATACTTCGTTAATTTCGATTTTGTTTTTGGTTTCTACTATGTCTAACATTGTTTATCCTTTTTCCTAATTATAGTACTATTATGCACTCGTAAGGACCAAATGTCAAGCACTTTTAGCACTTTTTTTGAATTCTTTTTCGCTGTTATATCAGTAGTTTAGGATATTTCTTCGATTTCTTCTGGTGTTTTCCACACTAATTTCACGCCTCTACGGTTCAATTCATTGATAAATTTGTTTTTATGCTTCTTTTTGCCTGTGTTTATGGCATTTATAAGATCTTCTGTTGAGGTTTGTCCGACATAATAATGTCTCATTCTTGTTCTTTTGGTGGGTCTGCCGTCTGGACCTTTAATATATTCCTTGTGGCTCTTTTTGAATTTTGGGGGCATCACTTCTCTCCATTTTTTAGTTTGCTAATCTCCTCTCCGTTAGTTTTAATCTTGGCATCCTGCATAGCGTCAACTAATTTTTGTGCCCGTTCTTGATCTGTATCTCTGTGTAAGTCAGGATCAACTATCTTCTCTAACTTCAAAAACTCTATACGAGTATTAGGTACATATCTCCAGGTATAACCTTCTTCTCCATATACACCAAATACTGTTTCTGATAATCCTATTTTTACTATCAAGGCAGGATTACCATCTAATATTACCTTGTCGCCTTCTTTAAAGGCAGGGTTAAAACGGAACTTAGCACCCTTAACAAAAGATGTAGCTGCGTCCCGTATAGACAACCCGACTATTAGAGTAAGTAAAAAACCTATGAACTCTACATAGTATGCGCTTAGTTCGATTGTGGGCATTAATCTTTACTGTGGTCTGTGCTCGTACTGTTTACATACAATCCAAACCAAGCAGCCCCTGCTCCTACAACCACACTAACAAGCCCTGCTTGTTCTGCTCCTGGTGATGGCAATGCCATGAACCAGTTTGTTACCTCGTATAATAAGTAGATATACATGCTAATAAATGCACGAGGAAATAATCTCCATCTACTAAAATACTCTGGTGCAATCCAAATCCAACCTCTGTCGTCAGGTGCACTCCACCAAGGTTTACTAGGTGGTGCCTCCTCTTCGGCTGGAGCTGCTGCTGCTTTTAGTGCTTCGTATTCTTCTAAACTTAAATTTACATCTGATTTTCTATCTGCCATTTGTAAATAACTCCCATTGATTTATACTCTTTTTCTTACATTTCAATAAATGATTTGTAAGTTCATTAGTATTTATATCATCTAAGAGCTTGGCAAATGGAATATACCCTACTCTTAGAGCAGGATCTTTTAAATCAGGTAAATCTAATTTGTCTTTTAATATTGTATGTGTTTCCTCAATTCTTTCCCAAACTGTATCATTAGGAGCTACTTCCTCCCCTAACCAGCAAAAGAAACTAGGTCTACAAATATCCTGTGGTACATATTGTTCTTTCTTAATATTGTAATCCTTAGAAAAAGCAATCTCTGCAAAGTGCTTTCCTACATGAGGATAATTTATATACAAATAACCAGGCTTTCTAGTTAATGTAAAATATGAATAGTCAGGAGAAAATAGTTGCATTGTAGTATTTCCTGCCATATATCCCCATCTAGGAGGATACCCCTGTTCTACTAATTCATAATAATGAATAAGATTATTTAATCTAGACATCTCAGGATCATCCTCATGATCTGCAAAATATTCATGTAAAGCATTCAAATCATTTGTAGGTTCTTTGCCTAACATGTAAACAATTTTATCTATCTCAGATTTTATTTCATCTTTTTGTTCACCCATGAAGTAAAACTCTTTACTTTCATGTAAGTTTTCTTCTAGGAATTTAGCAAATCTTTTTGCCACTAAGGTATCTAATACCTCGAACTCTATGCCATTAAAATTTAATGTCGTCATACTTATCTCCAGATTGGCCTCTATCGAATACTGGTACATCTATATTAGAATCTGTTATAGCCTGCTGTGCTGAGTCTTCTAAATCATACAATTTCATCTTAGCTCTATCAACACCTATCATAAATCTTTTGTTTCTTGTAGGATCTGCATATCTGTTTTTCAACTGCTTAATCATAAATTGTCCTAATTGTTCTAGTTCTTCTGTACTAATAATAGCAAACATCAAATCTGCTGTAGCAGGCAAACCAAAACTTTCTGAGGTGTCTGTCAAATCTACATCACTGCTGTTGTAACCACCTCTTGTTGTTTGTGTAGCACTAAAAATAGGAACATCTTGTTCTACTGCCAATCCTCTAAGTTCTTCTGCAATACTCTTAATAATTGTATAAGAGTTAGCACTACTGCCAGGCCTAAATCGAGAACTTGTGCAAATGTTTAAATAATCTATATAGATAATATCTGGATGAAAGTTTCTTTTCAGTTTCAATTCATTCAATAGTGCTTTAAAATGTCCACTATGTGCAGATGCTGTAGGATATTCTTTAACAATTAATCTACCTTCATACTTGTCTTTTAGTGTTTGTATTCTATCCTGATACATAGGTTTAGACAAGTCTTTCAAATCCATAATAGGAATGTTCATAAGATTAGCATCTATTCTTTCTGCTATTCTCTCTTCTGCCATTTCTAATGTAATATAGAGTACACTTTTGCCTGCTGCAATGTTAGCAGACGCCATATGACACATAAACAGGGACTTACCAACACCTGTGCCTGCTAATGCAATGTTTAGTGTCTTGTTAGATAAACCTCCTTCTGTAATCTTATTAAACAAGTCTAAGTCAAAAGGAACCTTCTCTTCTAGTCTATTGTAAAAGTCAAAACGCTTATCGGCATCTTCTATAAAGTCATGTCCTACATTAGTATCAAATCCTACTTGTAATGCCTCTGTCAACATCTCAGGCAAAGCATCAGGAGTTTTGTCCCTACTCTTACCATCAATAATTTGTATGCCTTCTAATACTGCATTAAATACTGCCTTATCTTTACAGAACTTTTCTGTTTCATCTACGAGCCATTGTAGTTCCTGAGTCTCTTGTTCATATTCAAATATTGTTTTCAGTAAACTTCTTTGTTCTTCTGTAGCTCTATCAAATGCAACAGACATTGCCTCTATTGTAGGAGTATTGTTATAAGTTTCTATGTAAGATTTAATTTGTTCAAAGGCATACTTATGATCGCCATCAGAAAAATATTCAGCCTTAATAAAAGGCAATACTTTCCTAACATACTTTTCGTTTCTTACTAGATTAACTAAAATTACAGTATCAAGCACTATACCTCTTCCTTATATTCATTATACACTTCTACCACACAAGGTGCACAAATATACACCTCGCTATCATCACTATGAAAACAATACGCTTTATCTTTTTCTTCTATAGGTTTTTCACACCTATCACACTTTATCGTATTCTGCTTGGACATCATCTTCACTCAAATCGGACGCCATCATTTCTACAGATCCGACTGTATATTGTTTCTGTACCCATTCACCAAACTTCTTATCTGATAAAATAGGAATCCAAAAGTCTTTATCTAAGTCTTTAGCTCTTACTTTAGGATCAACTGCTTCACCTGTTGTCATATCAACTCTCTGATACCAACCATTACTAGGCTTAATTACATAACCAGATGCTAGTCCCATGTCTAGTAATCCAGACCATTTACTAATACCTTCTTCCCATGTAACTTCTACAGGAATTTTAGATTTCTCTCTAACAAACCTAGACTTCTCAACATTAATTACAAATTCATAACCTGTAACTTCTGCTCCTGTCTTTTGTTGTCGTCTGCCAATAATAAAAATATTATCTGCAGAATAGTAAATACCTGTACCACCACTAACTACATCTTTAGGAAACAATCCTATTTCTTTATATGTGTGATTAACTACGATTGCAGGTATATCTTTAATTGTTAAGTGAGGTGTAATCATTCTAAACAGTGACTTCATTTGTTTAGCTCTTGTCATATCAGCAACACTCTTACCTTCTAAGGCATCTTCTACTTCTTTCTTAGAAGCTAAGTTACCTACAGAATCTACAATAATCATGACATGATCGTCTCTTTCAAAGTTATTTAACTGTTGCATTACATCATGTTTCAACTGTTCAATATCTGAGATAGGACTATGTACCACTCTTGTTGTATCTATATCAAATGTTTCAAAATAAGACTGAGGAGCTCCAAACTCACTATCATAAAATAATACGACACCATCGTCATATTTGTCTAAATATGCTTTTGCCAATAACATAGCAAACGCTGTTTTAAAGTGTTTACTAGGACCGGCAAATACTGTTAGACCAGGTGTTAGACCACCGTCTAACTTACCACTCAAAGCAACATTCACTGCTGGAACAGATGTTTGTATCAAATCTTTTTCATTAAAAAATTTAGATTCTGTAAGGATATCTGTTTCGCGAATAGTAGAATTTTGCTTTATTCTTTCAAGTAATTTACTCATCATCTCTCCTACTTTTATTAGCCTCTAAGGCCGTTTTCATAATATTGTTCTCATTATAGCATAATGAAGAAGCATGGGTCAAATCTTTTGGTAAACAAGTTCCCCCAAAACCATGTTGTCCATCAGGCCCAGGAACAGCCCAATGTGTTCCTCCTAAGTTAGCATCTGCCTCTAAATAATCTTGTATTACTTTATAGTCAGTATCATAAACTTCACAGATTGATTTGAAGTCATTTGCTAATCCTACTTTAATTGCCAGTGCAGCATTTCTAAACATTTTTATAGCACTTGCCTGTACCGGTGTAACTTGTTTTACAAATTTATTTCCTCTGGACATTAAATCTACAAAAGGATCACAATTATAACAACCAATTAAAAGATCAATGTGTTCATTATCCACATCTTCCTTCCAATGTTTCTCTCTCAAGAATTCAGGCATTATAATTATTCCTCTATTAGCATATTGAACAGCTTGATCAGGACCTATTGTACTCCTAATAATAGGTTGTACTCCTACATAAAGTTCTGATAGTATCTTATCTATAATAGATGTGTCTAATTTTCCGTTCTTTAGGTTAGTTGGAACACAAATAAATGCGTAATCTATTTCTGCCCAATTATTAACCTTATATCCTAAGTCAGGATCTTCTATGTAAATTTCTAAATTATCTTCAATCTTTTCCTTTAGGAAATATTCTGTAGCTTTACCTACAAATCCATATCCGATAATTGCATATTTTTTATCTGTTGCCATTGTTCGTCTATCTCATCTTGTTGATCTTTAAGGCGCTTATCCTGAAATTTAATCTTATGAGATTCTAGTTCTGGATTCAAGGATTTCGATTTGCGCTTCCTTTTTCTTTGTCCAGTTCTTTTCATTTCTTTCTTTTCCTTTTATAACTTTAGGTGTGAATGTTGATTTACGCAAACGCTCTAATGCTCGTTCACGCCTCGCTTTTCTGCCTCCTGTGGCAGAATATTTTCTATTTTTTCCGTGTCTCATGCAAATAAATCCTCCAATGTTGCTTGTGGTTCTGTGTTCCATCCTATAGGATTGAGAATGTTCTTCAAAGGTTCTATGAATGCTTTGTCAAATATTGTATCATAATCTACATAAGGATGTATATTGAACTCTTTAGGTAGTTTTGTAACAAAGGCAATCGTATTCTCGCCTATAGTGTTAGGTTCTTTCAAGTACAAGAATTTAATCTTATCACCTTCTTGTATCTGTTCATACTTAACAAACAAATTATTCTTTTTAATTAGATTATTGTAAAGTAAACTGCCTCGAACATGTATGGGTGTGCCTTTAGTGTAAACATCTGCAGATGAATAATACTTCTGTAGATTATTACAGCCTCTAGGGAAGGCAATTTCCTCAGGTGCCATACTCTTAAATTCTGCCTTAGTTTTCTCGATATAGTTATGTAACTCCTCTTCCCCGGAAGTAAGTACAAGACGAACTGCCTCTTTCAAACTTTCTCGAACAGGACCTGGAGTCGAGGACCTTACAATTTCTAAACCCATAACCTTTAGTTTAGGATCTTTTAGTCTTAGTCCTTCATCATCTAATACATTCAAGGCATATCTTTTCTTTGCCACAAATACACCTTTGTCTGCGATAACTTCTCGCTTAAAGAATATCTTTTTCTCAAAGGCATTTGTGTAATTAGCAAGATTAACCATAGCATTATCAATAGCAGGTTCAATCTTGTCTGTGCCTATCTTATCTAATAGTTCTGTAATTTTATCTGTATCTTTGTCAGGGAAGAAGTTTTCTACCATGTTCTTACAAGTAACATAACAAGAGTCTGTATCACTATAAAAAGAATATACTTTGTCATCTGTACCACATACTTTGTTCATATAGGCATCGAGAGCCTTAGCAGTATCTCGAATAACAAGTTGTCCTGACATTGTAATACCCTCGGCAATTCTATCATCATAGAATCTAAAGTACTGATTAGCCAGGGCACCATATAAGCTGTTTAGTTGAATCTTTCTAGCCATCTGGAAGTTATTATATTTAGACACTTCATTCTTGTGATGTAAAGCACCTGTTTCTTGATAATCTTTCTGTGCCTTCTGCATTAGTTTTTTGTATTTTAATCTATCATCAAAGAACTTTTGTACAATCTCAGGAAACAAACCTTTCTTCTCCCTAGTATAACAGGAGCCATTGCCTGCCATAGTGTAGTTCTTTTCTTTAAGTTTATCTAACTGATATCTATCTAGTTGATCGTCTACTGATACATCATACTTGAATCCAGGAACGATAGTCTCAGGACTCATATTGTGTTGCATAAGTATAGAAGGATATAGACTTGTAGCATCAAAACTACATACCCAATCATAACCTCCAGGGACAGGTTCTTGTACAAAAGCACCTTCTATTTGTCTATCTTTTCTACCACCACCTTGGTGTATAACAATGTCTTTCTCCCACAAATGATTATATAGTAAACTATCCCAAGTCCTAACTGCTGAAAATACATCATTATAATTACACTTAGCGTCATATGCCATTGTAATAGCAAGTTCAATAAGTTTCATTTTGTCTTCTAATTCGTCGACAATAACTGTATCAATAATATTGTATTCAACAAACCTGTTCCAGTCTTTCTCATAAAACTCTTTGAATGTATCATAACCAGACTCTAGTTTGTTCTTACCTAGTTCTGTTTCTGCAATAAAGTCTAGTTTGTAGGACTCACGAGTCACATAAGTAAACTTCTTGTATAAGTCTAAATAATCTAATTGTGCAACACCTGTAATTTCAAATGCTGTCATCTCCCTACCTGCTGCAAACCTAATAGGGCGCTTGTTAATTAATTTAAAAGGAGAGAATCTTTTGTGTTCGTTCTCACCTAATACCTTAACTGTTCTTGTAATAAGATAAGGCATATCAAACAAATTACTATTCCAACCTGTAATAATATCAGGACAGTTATCTTCCCACCAGGATAAAAAGCCTTCTAATAAATCTTTTTCTGTATCAAACTTTATGTAATCAATATCTAAATGTTTTGTATTATCAGTTGGAGTGAACTCTCCCAGACCAAAGGTTGTTATCTTCTTGGTGTTGTTGTTTTGTAGAGTTATAACTAACACCTTCTCGCTAGGAGAGTCCACATTCGGGAAACCACCTTCACTCGTTGTTTCTATATCAATAGAGTAGATGGCTATATGTTTAGCATCCCACGATACAACACCAGGATATTTCTCGGTGATGTATTGGTATGCGTAATAGTTTTGTCCAAAGATAGGATAATTTTCCACATCTTTGTATCTGTCAAAGAAGGCAGTTGCCTCCTTATTAGTTTCGAATTGAATAGGCGACACTTGTTCGCCATATATAGATCTGTATTTAGAAGGTCTGTCAGACTTAACAAATAATGTAGGTCTAAAATCTCGCCTGGCAGTTACTCTGCCACCATGTTCATCGACACCACGGAACAATATTTTGTCCCCGTAATGTCTAGCATAAGTATAAAAGTTCATAACAACACCTTAATCATAATATACACATTATAGGCTCTTACGAACCTAGAGTCAATTAGATTTCTTTAACTCTGGTCCTATTACGCAAGTGGCCTTCTGCGATTTCTTGTTTACTTGCGCCATGATAGGATACTGCATGATGTTTGTGTATCATCAGTTCATTGATATTAGTACTACCATCTAAACTAATAAATTCACCAAGTATTCTTCCGTATTTTCCTTTTTTATCAAGCCTCGTTTTGAGTATAGCTCCATCTTGGATTTGTTCTGTAAGGAACTTCTTCGCCATGAGTCCATATCTTTTTTCATCGAGGTCACGGGTTCTACTTTCGGGAGTATCAATCCCATACAATCGTATTCTCTGCTTCTTGAGCCAGACACCGAAACCGAGGTCAATGTCCACATCTACTGTATCTCCGTCTATTATTTTGACAATATTTATTCTGTATTCATACATTTACTTTCCTTTTGGATTGGCTTTCGCCTCGTTCAACACCTTTTTATTTATAAAGTCTGGCTGAACAAGTCCTGATCCATATTTGGAATTGTATGAGTTTAGCATTTCTTTACCGGGATCATATATAGACACTACATGAGCCGGGAAAATTGGAACTTTGTGATCTTTACTAAATGGAGCGTAAGGAGCAAGTCCCACGCCAAAATCAGTATCACTTCCAGGTTTAGGCATCATCATAATAATTGCAGGTTTGTTTATAACTAAAAACCCTCTGCCGTCTATTTCAGATTCAGTAACATCACCTATTAAATCCTCTCCTGTTGTAAGTTTAACGATTTGAATGTTTGACATGCTCCTTATCTCCTAATAATTATTTAATTTCTATTGAAGTAGGTTTCTTTTCTTCAGGTATTTCATGTAATAAAGAAATAGATAATACTCCGTCTTTCAATTTAGAACCTTTGACTTTAACATCATCTGCTAATGCCCATGTTCTAGTGAAATTGCGTTCTGCAATTCCTTTGTGCAAGAATTCATCTTCTGATTTATCTTGTTCACCTTTAACGACAAGGTTGCCGTCTTCCACAACAATATCCAATTCAGACTTACTGAAGCCTGCAAGAGCAATTTGAATTTCATAATTCTCATCGTCTATTTTTTTAATATTATAAGGTGGGAATGAATTAGATTGTCCGCCTTCAATAGCGTTTAGTCTTGTAACAGCGTCAAAGACTCTGTCAAATCCTATTAATCTACTTTCTATTTGTGGGAATGCTGAAACAAAATCGTTCCAGTTCTGTGTGTTTAATCTTACCATTTTAGTTTCCTCCTATTAGTTAGCAAGGTTAATATAACCAGATCCTTTCGGCATCTAGTGGTCCAGAAGGACGCCCAAGTTAATAAAATCCTATGCACGAATGCGACGGCATTTAAAAACGAGGTATTCCTTCCTTTCCAATAACTATTTATAAGAGTTTGCACTTTCTTCTTCCATTTTTTGGTAAAGTTCTTCGTGATATACATGTGTTCTAAACCATAAATTTACTGCTGTTTTTTCGCCTCTAATAACCATTTCAGCACCATGATTAGCTAATTCAAGAGGTTTTTCTGTTCCTGTATGTGTTGTAGTAAAGAATATAGCTCTGCCTTTTCTAGGTTCTATAGATATATTCATATTAGGGAATGATGTATAACCTCCCTCTACAACATCATTTAAATATAATAATGCTGTTGCTATTCTTTGTCCTGCTTCTGGTCTATTTGTTGCTAATGTTTCTTCTGTAAAGCAATCACTATGTGGTTCATACTGTTCTCCTAAATTATATTTAACAACCTGCAAAGGTTCTGCTTGTGCAGGATGTAAACGAATAAGTGAACTTGCCATATGTAAAAATTTTGCTGCTGCTGGTGATTTGTTGTAATCAAGAGAATTCTTAGCTACTTTATTTGTTCTTCTATAATCTTCTTTAGACCCACCATCTTCTGACACTACCATTGCTCTTTCAAAATCACAATATTGATCTATATCTTTTGCCAAATCATCTATTACATCATCAGGCAATAAATTATCTACAACAGCTATAAAAGGATTATTAGCGCTATATATTGAGTACTTGCCTTGAAAGTTTATCATTATTAAATCCTAAATCGGGAAAAGCGTCTTTAATATCTGTGCCTCTCCTTCTATCATGTTCATATACAAAATGCCAAAAATCTCTTCTGTGTTTCAGTAGTTCTAAATCTTGAAATCTATTTGCCTTTATCCAACCTACAGTCTTTTTAAATTTTTCTATTTCGCCTGTAGTGAAAGGATAAAGTTGCATTTCTTTTAATCCTTCTTCCATTATACTTATATGAGAATCGTCTGCCATTTGTGCTGAAAGGTGTGCTGGAGAAACCATATAAGGCATATCTATTGTAATTAGATTACCAAATTGTGTTTTAAGTTCTGCCATCTTAAATATAAATTCACTAATATTATGAATAGATAAAAAGTTGAAGGTACACATGATGCCTACATGTATTCCTTGTGCCAACAATCTAATTAAATTTTGTTCAAAATGTTCTACATCTAATCCATGCCTAATATACTCTGCTTGCTTTCCCCAAGAATCAATACTGGCATAAAGTTTTGTATTAGGTATATCTTTTACTAGATTAATGTATTTTTGTACTCTTGTTTCTGTAACCATAAGATTAGAATTACAATGAAAGGTCAATCCTTTTCTAGGATTTGCTTTTACATATTCTAAAAGTTTATATGTATTCTTATCTAATAAAGGCTCTCCTCCTGTTACTCTAAGAACAAATAAATGTTCATATGCCTGAGGAAACCATTTCCAAAACTTAGATACATAGGGTGAATCTTCTAGTTGAGGTGTTTGAGGTAAATTATAAGGTTTAGATAAATTGTAAGGACCTTGTTCATCTATTTCTTTTCCCCATGTTGTGCTAAATGTAGGTCCACAATAACTGCATGCCATTTGACATTTATTAGTGAAAGATAATTCTAGATATTTAGGATAAACATATTCTAAACCAGCGTCAGTTGCCTCTTTTACTATGTTCCTGTTGTGCTTAAAAAATTGTACTGCAAGAGTCTGTCTATCTGATATAAGTCCTAGATCCTCTACCTCCCAACAATAAGAGCACTCTGTAGGTTTGTTGCCTTGCAACATCTCAGCTCTTTTTTCTATTTTCTGAGGTGTGTTGTGTAAATCAGATCCTAGTGGAATTTTTTGTGTAGGGCAATGATAACAAGAATGACTTTCGCCTGTTCCTAAGTGCATTTCTAAATGATACCATTTTAGCACGCAGAAACCAGGCCCTACATTGTCCTGTTCGTCCTTTATGATTTGGAGGGCTTGTATCTGGTTGTTATTTAACTTTCTTTCCAATGTTGTATTTGGGGATTAATTCCCACTCACCCTTCTCTTTAAACGATATAATTTTTATCTGACTTAGAGGTGCGTAATCTTCTACCTCTGTCATAATATTGACTAAACCCCAATCTTGTAAAAGTTTAGCAATAGTATTTCGTCTTTGTAAATCGTTATCTTGAAAGTCTGCTTCTTTGCCATCAAGAGCAAATAGTTCTTTAAAGTGTGTTATAAAGTACCTACCCTTCTTGTGTAGAATATGGCATGATTGATAAAGGACCTTATCCTTTTTAGAAGCTACTCCAATCCGAGATAAAGTTTCCCTGACTTTCAAAAAATCCTCTGAGTCATTTAAGGAAACTTCAAGGGGTGAATACCCTGGATAGTCTATGTTAAAGTAATTCTCTTGATCACTCATTTCAATAAATTGCCTGTATGTGTTTAAATAATTAAGTTATACAGGTATTTATGCCTTTCCGCCTTTTGAGTTCTCCAAATATACTTTTATAAGATCAATCTGTGTATCATTTAACAGATTTAGTGTTTCCTTTGCCTTAATAAATGAATAACCAAAGAATTTTTGTATTGCTTCTATATTTTCTTCTTCACTTTTTAACCACTTATTATAGCGTTTGCCTTTTCTTACGACATCCATAAGAAAGTCATATTGTAGTTTGTTGTCTAAATGTGGCCTGGCATTCATTTCATTAGCAGCAATACATGTATCTTTACCAAAGCCCATTGCACGATTTACGATAAAAGGATTGTATTCTTTTTCTGTCCTTTCATCTATAATTAAATTATCTTTATTGTAGATACTGTTAGCAAAATCAAAAGGAGATATCTTCTTGAGCTTGTGTTCAAACTCACTTTCATCTATTTCTTTAATAGGGTCGCCAAATCCTTCTAATATTGCATCTGTCATTACCAATGCCTCAATACACCTGCTACAATAAAAAAGCAAGTTCCAAAATTTACTAAAACTACTATTGTCCTCATAATGGCTACCATGTCTGCCTCATTGGAGTCATCACTTGCTTTCTCTCCTAACGATAAACACCATAGTCTCCATAATCTACTTAAAGTCAATATATTTGCCTTCTTTGAGTGTTTCATATCCTTCCATCAATAATTGAGAAACCGTTACATTTCGTTTTTTGGCTTCTTTCTTTATTTCCTCTCTTTTAGCTTTTTCTACACGAATCTGTATCCAAGCATCTTTGGCCATTTTACTTAAACTCCGAATCTACCATAATTTGTGTCAAACAGGCAGTTAAGTTTATTTCTTGATCTGCTACGAAAGCTGCTTTGTACTGATAATCTGCAATATCGAGTACTAAGCGAGCAGGACTCTTAACCTCAGGGAGCAGTATATCATATATCTGCCTAAATATAGCCTGAGGGTCTGTGTCTACATTGTTTGCTACCCATTGCCTCATCTTACGCCAATCTTTCTCCCTTAGACCCTCAATAAGGGCCTTAGCATTAACTTCCTGGAAGTTGGATAGTATGCCTTCATCAATATTCCCGCCTACAGAGTAACGCTGTAACTCGTTTATAACCCTTCTATAATCGGGAAAATGTTTGTTTAGGAGCTCAGCGAGCACCCTCTGATTGTACTCTACATTCTCATTATTAAGTATATACTCCATCCTTTTAAGGAACTTAGAGGCTAATACAGGGCGATCTGAGGGTGCTAATTTGAAGT
>CETQ01030153.1_pt1 | contig 13994 bp, 20 predicted proteins | sample 531261 | NCBI WGS metagenome assembly CETQ01 (sample SAMEA2622376, study PRJEB7988) | marine metagenome | biome: marine biome (ENVO:00000447); feature: surface water layer (ENVO:00002042); material: "saline water (ENVO:00002010), including plankton (ENVO:xxxxxxxx)" | depth 5 m
TGTATGTTGACCCTTATTCTGCTAACACAGGTGCTGCTTCTCAGTTCTATGTTGCCGGTTATAAAGGAACTTCACCTTATGACGCTGGTCTGTTCTACTGTCCGTATGTACCTTTACAAATGGTTCGTGCGATTGACCCATCTACTTTCCAACCGAAAATCGGTTTCAAAACTAGATATGGTATGATTGCTAACCCATATGTAACACAATCTGACGGTACTACAGATGCAGACACATTTACTGCTGATAGAAACCAGTACTACAGGTCTGTTAAAGTTACTAACCTTATGTAACAATAAGAGTTGGGACAACCAACCAGTAAAAACAACAGTTTTAGAGGGAGTCGCAAGACTCCCTTTTTTTTCGCTTGACATTTGTTATAAATAGCAGTATAATATTAATCATTTTAGGTTTAAAACCATGGCATTTACAGTAACACCAAATGTATCAGAAGGTAATTTCGCCGCTCAATCGGGGACGGAACTTGACTATCTTAGACCCAATGGGTTTAAGTTCCAAGTCCATAATCTTCCTAATGTCGCGTTCTTTTGTCAAGGTGCAAATATTCCAGACATGACTATTGGTTTCCCAGTACAAACTACACCGCTACAGGATATACCATTTCCAGGCGATAAGATTACTTTTGGTGACCTAAATATAAGATTCCTAATACAAGAAGATATGACAAACTATATCGAACTGTATAACTGGTTAGTTGGACTAGGGTTCCCAGAGAAACATTCTCAGTTTACTGAGTTTGTTAAGTCTCAACAATGGAGAACTGGTGGACAAAGAACAGCTAAACAAGAATCAATTGGACAAGTTAGTGACGCGAGTTTGTTTGTACTCGACTCTAACAATAATCCAAATCAAGAAATTTTATTCAAAGATGCTTTTCCAATTGCATTGAGTGGATTAGACTTTGACATATCTGGTGGAGACTCACCATACTTTGTTGGACTTGCATCTTTTAAATATAGGATATTTAATATTAAATCTGTAACTTAACATTGAAGGATATATTATGGCTACATTGAACGAACTTCAAGATATGTGGGCTGAAGATTGTAAAATCGATGAACTTGACCTTGGTGCCGAATCTATAGGTACACCAAATCTTCACGCAAAATATGTAACTCACCTTGCTAACTTTAAATTACAATTAAGAAAAGCACAGGCGGACTTGGCAAGACTTGAAAGAGTTAAGTCAGAATACTTTCGTGGAGAATTATCCAAAGAGGAACTTGACCAACTTGGTTGGGAACCTTGGTATAAAAATTCCGTACTCAAATCTGACATGAGAGCAGTACTAGATGGAGATGGGGATATTATAAAACAACAAGATAAAATTTGGTACTTAGAAACAACAGTAGATTTTTTGGACAGGGTATTGCGTAGTTTAAATTCGAGGACTTGGGACATCAAAAATGCTGTTGAATGGAACAAGACACAATCTGGCCTACTATGATATTTGTCAAACAGAAAGACCATGTGCATATGTATGTGGAAGCTTCCGATGAGGGTATAACAAAAGAGATATCAGATTTCTTTACCTTTGAGGTGCCTGGCGCCTCATTTATGCCTTCATATAGGAACCGACATTGGGATGGGAAGATTCGTTTATACAATCTATCCAGACGAGAACTATATGTTGGTCTTTTGCCTTACCTATTAGAATTTGCAAAACAACTTGAGTATGAAGTCAAGTTGGAGATGGGTGAGATTGGCGAGGAGATGTCACGCGATGAGGTCAAAGAATTCGCCAGTAAATTAAAACTTCATAGTAACTGGAAACCTATTCAGATAAGAGACTATCAACAAGACGCTGTATTCGATGCAATCAACGGTGGCAGAACTCTTTTACTTTCCCCTACCGCTAGTGGTAAGTCCCTCATAATATACAATCTGGCGCGATATCATCACGCCTTAGGACGAAAACAACTTATTGTAGTCCCTACTACCAGTTTAGTAGAACAAATGTACGGAGACTTCGCTGATTACTCCACACACAATGGTTTTGATGTATCAAAGTACTGTCATAGGATATACGGTGGTAAAGAAAAAACAAACAAAGCGGACATTGTTATATCAACATGGCAATCTATCTACAAGTATCCAAAGAAATGGTTTGAAGAATTTGATGTAGTGTACGGTGACGAGGCACACCTATTCAAAGCAAAGTCTTTGATGACTCTCATGGATAAATGCACGAACGCCAGATTTAGAATAGGTACTACTGGTACATTAGATGGTACACAAACGCATAGATTAGTCTTAGAGGGTGTGTTTGGTAAGGTATATAAGGTTACTAGTACCAAAAAACTAATGGATAAGAAAGAACTTGCAGACTTAAAAATTGTCTGTATGTTGTTGGAGTATCCAGATGAGGAAAGAAAACTTGTATCTAAGATGCCTTACAAAGAAGAGATGGATTTTATAGTCGGACACGCGGGCAGAAATAATATTATAAGTAAACTAACTGTAGCACAGAAGGGAAATACTCTTTTATTATATCAGTATGTAGAAAAACATGGTCAGAAACTATATGATATAATATCTAAAATGACAGACCGCCCAGTTCATTTTGTATTTGGTGGCACAGAAACAGACCAAAGAGAAAAAATTAGGTCATTAACAGAAAAATCTGATAATACAATCATCATTGCCAGTTACGGAACCTTTTCTACAGGTATAAATATAAGGAACCTTAATAATATTGTGTTTGCCTCTCCAAGTAAGAGTAGAATTAGAAATCTACAGTCGATTGGAAGAGGACTTCGGAAAAGTGAAATAAAAACAAAATGTAATTTGTTTGATATTGGTGATGACCTTTCATGGAAACAGAGAAAAAATTATACTCTGAACCACCTGTTAGAAAGAATTAAAATGTATAATGAAGAATCCTTTGATTACAAAGTAGTGAAGCTAGACTCACAAGGAAAGATATGACAAACGAACCAAAAATAATTGTATTTGATAGTGGGCTACAGATAGTAGCGAGTGTTGAAGAATCCGAAATTTTGGGTAAGATAACATTACACTATCCTATGGAAATTTTAAGATTGCCAGTATCTATGACAACTGAAGCTTATTCAATAAGACCGTGGATGTCATTTTCTAACGAAACTGTTTTTGAAGTGAATACAAATAATATAGTCGCAATCGCGCCCCTAAGTGAAGGGTATCACGCTGGATATGAAAATTTAAAAGATGGGTATTTCAACAACCCAATCGACCTCCCGCCACCAATTGATGAGGAGTTTGAAAATGATGAGGAAGAAGATATGTTCGACCACGAAACACTTAAAGAAATGGTGGACGAATTGATAGGTAAAAAGAAAAGGATACTACATTAGATATAGCTATCCTTAAACGACAACTCATTATACATGAAACCTTGGGCAGTTGTCAAGAAAAATATTTTATTTTTTTGCTTGACTTTTGCGTAACTTTATTATAGAATGGACAACATTATGAATAAGAAATCAGAAACTAATCGACACTATGTGAACAACAAAGAATTCCTTGTTGCTATGACTGCATACCGAGAATCGGTATTGGAGGCCGCAGAGAAAGGAAAAGATAAACCGCGTGTCACAGAGTATATCGGAGAGTGTTTTGTAAAAATTGCAAACCACCTCGCATACAAATCAAATTTCGTAAACTATACATTCAGAGAAGAAATGATTTTGGATGGTATAGAAAACTGTATCACATACATTGATAACTTCAATCCAGAAAAGTCAAAGAATCCATTTGCGTACTTCACGCAGATTACATACTATGCTTTTCTAAGAAGGATACAAAAAGAAAAGAAACAACTTGACACTAAGTACAAGTACATCCAGAACATTGACATGCAATCTATCATAGATGGCGAAGAAGGTCATGGGGGTTCTGCTGAATTCGTAGAGTATATGAAAAAACAAATCGATGAAGCGGAAAAACATAATGCTCAGTACGCAGAACAAGATAAGAAGGTTCCTAAAAGGCGTCCGAAATATCTGGATGACAAGGAAGCAATGAAGATGGCAAAGGAGAAAATACCAGAGTTGAAAGATGCAGAAAAAAGTACTTGACTTTTGCCCGCAGATAGCGTATAATGTGTAGTTATATAAAGTTTAATTGGAGTTTTCTTTATTATGAACATATTTTATTTACATAAAACCCCTACCATATCAGTAAAAATGCATTGCGACAAACATGTCGTGAAGATGGTTATTGAGTATGCTCAGTTATTGTCTACCGCCCACAGAATGTTGGATGGTACACAATGGATTGACGCATCTAGTGGTAGGAAAATCAAACGGTGGCGACTAGACAATTCTAATATGGATGGTGTCTTATACAAAGCGTCACACATCAATCACCCATCTGCTATATGGGTTCGTGAAAACAATTCTCAGTATCAATACATGTACAACATGTTTACTAATCTTTGTGATGAGTACACATACAGGTATGGTAGAATACACATGACCGATTCCAAGTTGCGTGAATTGTTATCTGAGTCACCAAAGAATATACCACATGGTTCTTGGAATGAACCACCACAATGTATGCCAGATTATTGTAAACAGTCCAACGCTCTTGATGGATACAGAACCTATTACAGAGAAGAGAAAAAAGGTTTCGCTAAATGGACTAACCGCGATGTACCAGAGTTTATGAATGTCGCATGATATTATCAAAAGAAGATACCATATATGCTAGCAAGATAGTTGTTGATTACTTTTCAAAGTTTGAAAGGATTGACGATTACTTTCGTGCGAGAAAAATCGAAAGAGTGAAGGCATTGCCTCCGCCTCTCTTTGGTATGAGTGTAGAGGATGATATGTTTCAGAGTTGGGATATGCATCCAGAAGAAATGAATTTTTCAGTTGTTCAAATGAACAATGAGGTGTTTGACCAGATGCTAGAGATGACTGCATCTTTTTCACCAGACCAAGCGCCAGGCAAAGAATTAAAACTGATTGTGAAAGAAACGAATACAAACACAGCAGTTGGTTTTATCAAGTTGGGGTCACCGTTAATAAACTCCAAACCAAGGAATGATTTTCTTGGTGGTGTCCCCGACTTGCCTATCTTTAACAAGAGGGCAATCATGGGGTTTAATATAGTTCCAGTACAACCATTTGGATTTAATTATCTAGGTGGTAAGTTATTGGCTGCCATTTGTTGTTCGCATGAAGTACGAAGGATGTTGAACAAGAAATACAATACAGAGTTTTGTTTGTTTGAAACTACATCTTTATATGGTAACATAAAGGGTGCTAGTATGTACGATGGTATGAGACCGTTCCTAAGATATAAAGGAGATACCATGTCATCATTCTTACTAACTATGGGTGAAGAAATTTATTTTCATTTACGCGATTGGTTTGAAGAAAAGAATGGTGGTGAAGTTCTTATTCACAAGGGTGCATCTAGTAGAAAACTTAAATACCAAACAAAGATGATTCAAGTTCTCAAGGCAAACCTAAAAGAACATGATGTGAAAGCATATGAGTTGTTTGATGATGTAATCAAGAAGTCAACCGATGTGACTACACAAAAAAGATTTTATATGTCAGAGTATGGATATAAGAATGTACGCGATGTTCTTCTTGGTAAAACAAATACACTAGAGAAGGCAGAAAACTTTGATAGGTTTGAACTAGAAAATGTTATTGATTGGTGGAAAAAGAAAGCCGTCAAAAGATATAGCAACTTGGTCTCAGATGGAAGAATAAGAAAAGATTTGGAAGTCTGGAATTCTGAAACAATTAACAAAATAGATATAATAAGATGAACATAGAAATTTATTCAAAACCAGATTGCCCCTTCTGTGACAGGGCTGTGCATATTGCACAACAAATAGTACAAGAAACAACACATATCAAGTATGAGAAAAAAATGTTAGATGAAGATTTTACATTTGATGAACTGCTTGAAAAATCACCTCACGCCAGAACATTCCCACAGATATTTGTGGACGGTGAACTGATTGGTGGTTTCAATGACTTTGAAAAAATGGAGTGGTGGGCTGACAGACAATGAAAAACTCCCTTGGTTTAGTTGTAGAGGATATAGACGAACCAATACTAGGAAGACCAGAAAACTCTGGTAAGAGACTAGAACTATTGGTTGAAAAGTTTTGTAAGCAAAACTCTATTGGATATACAAGAGCTAAATCTGGTGCGAGAGAAATTGATTTCATTATTACCAAGGACGAACAAATATTTTATGCTGATTGTACAAATCAAAATGTTGGGGGTAGTGTAGAAGAAAAACTACCACATAAAATTTGGAAGTATTATAAACAGTATCAATATGACGAGGTTTATATTATAACAGGCAGTCATAAAATAAGTAGAAGTGTTTTGAGTCATTGTAAAGAGATTGGTGACATTTATAGTTTCACTCCACACTTTGTTGACTTAGATAATTTTACAAGGATAATAAAATGAAGGTAGGATTTACTTGTGGTGCATTTGATTTACTACACGCTGGTCATGTAGTTATGCTTGAAGAGGCAAAAGATAATTGTGACTTTCTTATGGTGGGATTACAAACAGACCCCACACTAGACAGGTCAAATAAAAACAAACCAGTACAAAGTATATACGAGCGATACATTCAGTTGTATGGTCTCAGATATGTTGATGAGGTTATCCCATACGACAGGGAAAGTTGTTTGATGGATATACTCAATACGAAACGAATTGACATAAGATTTGTCGGTGAAGAGTATAAAGATGAGATGTTTACAGGGAGTCATTTACCCATAGAGGTTTACTATACCAGTAGAGCACACACTTTCTCTTCTACAGATTTAAGAAAACGAGTGAGGAATGCTCCTAAACCAAAATGACATTGGTGGATATGTTGCTAAGGAAGACGATAGATATATTGTCAAGGATAATCCTTTTGGTAACACATTAGTAATTAGTAGTACGCGATTGCGTGGTGGACAGGAAACTACTGGACATGAACACGATGGTCAAGAAGAGGTATATTTTTTTATTGAAGGTGAAGGTATCATAGAATTAGATTCGTTATACACCAATGTTAAGGCTGGCGATATAGTACCAATTCAAGATGGTGTCTTTCACAAAGTTTATAATAGTTCAGATGACAATGATTTATATTTCATTTGTGTGTTTGACGGAAAGAGAAAAGTATGAAGATAACATGTGCTAGATTGCGGTCTAATGTAAAGTATGAAGGCCCACTACAAACGGTACTAGATAGTTTTTTAGAGAACTATGTGAAGTGGATGAGGGCAAACCCCCAACACCAGTACGGAACCTATAACATATCATTTGATGGTACTAGACCCAAGAGAACACCAGAGTCAATAGAATGGGCTGACGCGATAGTAATCCCTAGTGATAGTGAGTTTAGATATCATGGTGAGTTACAAATGAATCCAAAAGACTTGGCGAAGTCACAGGCCCACATGGATAACATCATACCATTCTTTAAAGACAAACATGTTATTGTCATGAGAAGTGATAGAGGTGATGACGAAAAGTTATACAGAGAAGAAACACTACAGAATGTGCCAATCAAATCTTACACAGAGATTGATGAGATTGATTTCTCTGGTAACATACACGGAATGAAGTATCACTTTATAAGAAACAAATTTGGCAACCCACTATTCACTACGGCAAAGAGAACCGACTTTGGATATTGGGGACGCATGAAGACAGGGTGTAACCGCGATAAGATTATTAGAAAGATTTATCGTGACCCAGACTTAAGCACATGTTTGATTGGTGGATTTCCATCTGGTATTCAAAGACAGGCTTCGTGGATAAAAGATTGGAATCAATTATATCCTATGTTAGAACCATGCAGATGGACATTATGTTTTAACTGGAAGGATGAGACTGCTACTACATCTAGATATGTGGAGGCACTCGCAATAGGAATGATACCTTTTGTGTGGAAACAGTACGACAAGAACAACACATATAACATAGACCCTTGGCAAAGAATAGAAGACTTTGATGATTTGAAATCTAAGGTCATGGAGTTGAGGGATGAAAGTTTGTTAGATAAAAAACTTGAAGAGTATAGAATGAACTATGGTAAGAAACTATTAACTCTTGAGGGATACTATGAGATATTCTCTCATAAAATGAATGGGGTATTGAATGAAGATAGCGTTAGTTAACGATACACACTTTGGTGCGAGGTCAGACAGTTTGCCGTTTGATTCGTATTTCAGAAAATTCTATGATGAGTTCTTCTTTCCAGCACTAGCGGAAAGAGAGATAAAAACAATTATGCATTTGGGTGATATCTTTGATAGAAGAAAGTATATGAATTACAACACACTCAAGAGTTGTAAAGAGTATTTCTTCAACCAAGCAAAAGACCTAAATATAGATATGCATGTGGTGCCAGGCAACCACGATACTTATTTCAAAAACACCAATGATGTCAATGCACCAGAATTACTATTACAAGAGTATGATAATGTCATCGTATATCCAGAAATTACAGAGTTAGAATTTGATGGGAGAAAAATTTTATTTGTTCCTTGGATATGTAGCGATAATTATGAGTCTACTATGGAAATGGTCAAAAGAACTGACGCAGAAGTATGTTTCGGCCACTTTGAATTCGCTGGGTTCCAAATGTATAAAGGTCTGCCAAATGAGCATGGAATGGATCATAATGCCTTTGAGCGCTTCGATTTGGTTTGTAGTGGTCATTACCATCACCGTTCTGCTAGGGATAATGTGGTGTATCTTGGTAACCCTTATGAAATTACATGGTCTGATTTCAACGATAATAGAGGGTTCAATATCTATGATACGCAAACTAATGAATTAGAATTCATGCAAAATCCATTTAGAATGTTTCATAAGATATTCTATAATGATGTTGATGATGATGTAGAATATGATTTGACTAATTTAGTTGGCGGATGTGTAAAAGTTATTGTTGTAAAGAAAGAAAACTTTGCTAAGTTTGACAAACTGATTGACTCATTATACAGTTGTAATCTAGTGGAGTTAAAGATTATAGAAGACTTTTCAGAGTTTGAGGATAACGCGGTAGGAGAAATGGATTTGAAACTTGATGATACAATTACATTGTTAAATGATTATGTTGATAATACCGTAACAGATTTAGACAAAGAAAGATTAAAGAGTGTATTGCAATCCTTATATGTAGAAGCACAACACATAGAGGTTTAGATGTTACACATACCAGAGTATGAAGAAGGTAAAAAATATCTGGTAGTTTCTGGATGTTCGTTTACCGCACCAACTAATCAATGGCCAGAAAATAATCTTCCCAATGATGGCACTAGTAATTCATGGGGAGAACATACTGCTGACGAATTAGATATGGTTTGTATCAATGCTGCTTTTGCTGGTGTTGGTAATAACATGATTATGAGACAAGTGTTGTATACACTTTCTAGGATGTTTGAAATGGGATACCCAACATCGGCAATAACGGTTGGTGTTATGTGGTCTAGTTATGATAGAACTGAAATTTATAAACATGATTCGGAACCAAAAATAGGTGCTAAAGGTGTACCATTCCACCCAAGAAGACCAATTAAAGATTGTAACGGAGAATGGATTCCTTTTAATCCAGCCACCGTATATTTCATAGAGGAACAACTCAACTCAAAAACACCGTTTGTAAAATTTAATCCAAAAGCAAGAGAGTATGTTGAAATAGGAAGGTCTATTTATTTTAAAACTTGGGCGAATGAAGTACAAAGAATCATACACAGTTTGCAATGCGTCATGGGAACACAGGAGTTTCTAATCAATAGAAACATAAAATATTTTTTTCATAGATATGCCGAAAATTGTTTTAGTGAACAGAGTGAAGTTTACCAAGACCCAGAGATATCTTGGATTAGTAATTTAATTAATTGGGAAAACTTTATACCTAGTGGTGAATTTGAGTGGTGTTATGAAAACACTAAAACTAAATTCGTAGAAGAAACTAGATTGGGTTGGGACAGGAAAAATAACATTATGCACCCCACGGTGATACAACATAAAAAATATGCAGAGGAGATGGTAGTACCTTTTATCAAAAATTTATGATTACATTTGAAAAAATAAGATGGAAAAATTTCTTGTCTACAGGAAATAGTTTTACAGAGATAGAGTTTAATCGAAGTCCTAGCACTCTAGTGGTAGGTGAGAATGGTAGTGGTAAATCCACAATGCTTGATGCTGTATGTTTTTCTTTATTTAATAAACCATTCCGTAAGATTAGTAAAACTCAGTTGATAAACTCAATCAACAATAAAAAGATGATTGTTGAAATAGAGTTTAGAATAGGCGGTAAAGAGTTTAAAGTTATTCGCGGTGTTAAACCAAGTATCTTTGAGGTATATTGTAACGGGCAGATGTTAGACCAAGATGCTGCTGTAAGAGATACACAGAAATACCTTGAAGAAAGTATATTGAAGATGAACTTCAAATCGTTTACTCAAATAGTAATACTGGGAAGTGCTTCCTTTACGCCATTTATGCAGTTGCCTACAGCATCTCGCCGAGAAATTATCGAGGACATACTTGATATCGAAATATTTACGACTATGAATCAAGTGTTACGCGAGAAGATTGCCGTCCTTAGAGATGAAATTAGAGATGTGGAATCAGAAGTGGAAGTAGCAAAATCCAAAGCAACGGTTCAAAGAAAGTATATTGAACAGTTGGAAAAGGACAAGAAAATTAAAGTTGATAAAATTAAGGAGAAAATTGATGAGCTCATCGAGGCGACTACTGAACTTGAGACAAAACTTGCAGAGACAACAGCAGAGAAGGAGAGTCATGATGACCCGAAAGAACGGAAACGCAAACTGGATGCTCTCAAAGACAAACTCAACTCTAACCTCAGAAAAGCAAGAAAAGAACTTGACTTCTACCACGACACAGAAGAATGCCCTACCTGTAAACAAGGATTAACCCATGAGTTCAAAGAAGAAAAACAAAAAGAAAAATCAGAAAGAATACAAGAGTTAGAAACTGGTTTACACGATATGGATGCAGAGTATAGTTCTGTCCACGATGCAATAGAAAAGTATGACCAGATTGTGACTGACATAACAGAGATTCAAAGTGAACTTATAACTCAAGAAAGATACAAGAATAGATTAACTTTGGAACTAAATGAAGCAGAAACTAATGTTGCTGATATAGATGATGAGAGAAACAGACTTAAAGAAATGGCTGTTGACCTAACAAATAAAAACAAAGAAAAAACTAGTAAGGGTGAAGAACAACATTATAATACTGCCGCTGCTAGTCTGCTTAAAGACACAGGAATTAAGACTAGAGTTATAAGACAGTATCTACCAATCATCAATCAGTTGGTGAATAAATATTTGGCTGCTATGGATTTCTTTGTTCACTTTGATTTAGATGAAAAGTTCAATGAAACAATAAAGTCCAGACATAGAGATAAGTTTTCTTACTCCAGTTTTAGTGAGGGTGAGAAACAAAGAATAGACTTGGCATTATTATTTACATGGCGTACAATTGCTAAAATGAAAAATAGTGCGAGTACCAACCTGTTATTACTAGATGAAGTATTTGACAGTTCCTTGGATAACAATGGGGTTGACTATGTAATGAACCTATTGAATACCATAGGAGAGGAAACCAATGTGTTTGTGATTTCTCACAAGGGTGACCAGTTGTTTGATAAATTTAGAAATCAGATTAAATTTGAAAAGATAAGAAACTATAGTGTGATGTCATGAACGATTTAGAATTATTACCATTGAACCATCCAATGTTGAAGGTTCCGCCAACTGAGTTTGATTTTGATAAACAGGATGCAAAAGAATTTGCTGAACAGATTTGGAATAGACAGAGGGAACTAGGTGGTGTAGGACTATCAGCGAACCAAGTAGGAAGAAACGCGAGAATGTTTACGATGGGTGTAGATAAAGGCCCAGACTATAACTTTAAAAGAGTTTTATTTAACCCAGAGTTAACTACATATAGTGAAGAAACTGATACTATGGAAGAAGGGTGTCTCTCGGCGCCAGGCATCACGCTGATGGTGCGTAGACCTATTAAGTGTACAATGTCATATAAGAACGAAGAAAATGAGGTTGTAATCGAAGAATTTGAGGGTTTATGGGCAAGGGTTGCCTTACATGAGTATGACCACATGTTAGGTCAAAATTTTACTCAAAGGGTATCTAAAGTAAAACTAGACAGAGCGATAAAGAAGGCGAAAAAATTTCACAAAAAATTAAAAAGAGCTATTGAAAATAATAAATAGTATCACATATGAATAGAGACCGTAACTATGGCATATAGTAAAGAAGTAATAAAAAGATTTGAAGAAGTAACAAATAACCCCCAAGCTCATGGGGTGGGTAGATTTGACCCCAATGACCCCAATGTAGCAACAGGGATGACAGGCGCGCCGGCATGTGGTGATGTCATGAAATTAGACCTTAAACTTGACCCCGAAACAGATATTATACAGGATGTTAAGTTTAAGACATATGGTTGTGGTTCAGCTATCGCATCATCTAGTATGTTTGTTGAAATGCTGAAAGGATTACACATCGAAGATGCGAAAATGATTAAAGATAAAGACATCGCTGATGCCCTAGCACTTCCGCCTATCAAGATACATTGCTCGGTGCTTGCAGAAGATAGTATCAAAAGAGCGATACAAGATTGGGCTGAGAAGAAAGCTGGTCGTAATACTACATGGTTAGAACAAATGACCATGCCCAAAGAGGAACCACATGCAGATAACATTAACTGACGATGCAAAAAAATATTGGAAAAAACTTTTAGATGAGAAACCTAGTGCTAAGTATGTACGACTTGGCGTCAAGGGTGGCGGTTGTGCCGGATTTAGTTATACATGGGAGTATACTGATAATTCTGAGCGTGGTGTACTGATAGAAGATATATTGGTTGTAGATGACTACGCGGAAATGTTTTTACACGGTAGTGAAATAGTATTTGAAAAAGACCTAGGCGGGTCTCACATTCAAGTAACCAATCCAAATGAAGTAAGTGCTTGTGGGTGCGGAGAAAGCATACAATTCGCATCGGCAATATAGGAGTAAACAATTAACGAAAACGAACTTGAACAATGGGTCAAAGATAATCCCATTCTAGCCAATGCCGTATTACCATCATGCATAGTTTTAGGGGCAGTAACAATACAGGCTGGGTTAATATTATTAATTGATTGGATGTTATATATCCATTCATTTTAGGAGAGAAACATGGCAGATGATTTTGATTTTGGGTTTACCGCAGTAGACGATATACCAGCAGGAGAAAGACAAGAAGTTCCTGTACAGGCGGAAATACCTACAGACCAAATAGATAAGATAATGGACAAACTAGAACAGTTAGAGTCTAGGATTTTATCAGCAGATAATTCTGGTATGATAAATGAACACAGAGCTTTGGTAGAAAGTGATGTCGCTAATAAACTACGCGATGCAGAAGACTTGATACTACCATTGTTAAAGAATTTAAAAAGGAATCCAGAAAAAGACTATATTCATTGGCCAAACAGGGATGTAATCATAGATAAACAAATCGAAAAGATACAGGCAGTAACAAGATACTTTGAGCGTATATAGTGGGTAAATTTTATAGGAGAAAACGCATGGCCGAACAAGAAGAGGAAATGATATCTCAAGAAGATATGACAGAACACCAGAAAAATAAGTTAAAATTCCAAAAAAAGTCGATAGTAGACCAAGCAGAAGCGATAAAAGCGCAAATGGAAGCGGTAGATAAGTGGATTTCTGAACAATTTTAGCGAAAAAAATTAAACTTTTTTTGTTTTTCCTTGTAAATCAATGACTTAGAGAGGCAGCTTTTACTTGACATCTGCTATGGGATATGCGATCATAGTACTGTAATTGAGAGTGAGAGACATATGGACATAACTTCTAAATCATACCTTGCGAAACTCCTCGCTACTGAGGATGTTTCGATTGAACATAGGAATGTACCTACCGCGTACTT
>CETQ01007633.1_pt1 | contig 13874 bp, 14 predicted proteins | sample 531261 | NCBI WGS metagenome assembly CETQ01 (sample SAMEA2622376, study PRJEB7988) | marine metagenome | biome: marine biome (ENVO:00000447); feature: surface water layer (ENVO:00002042); material: "saline water (ENVO:00002010), including plankton (ENVO:xxxxxxxx)" | depth 5 m
TAGATGCGGAAAAAGCTTTGTGGAATTTTCTGTTACAAAAAGTTCCGCAACTAAAAGATAATTTGAATGAAAGTACTATTAATAAGATTAGAGTAGATTTAGTAGAAAAAGACCCCAGTTTAAAATTTAACCTTACAAAATTCCGAAAAGAAGTAGTAAAGGAGCTCTTGCTTTCTTTGGGGCTAGATACAAATGAAGCAATTTACTATAGCAATGAAAGTTTTAATGAGTTCTTCAAAGTTAGAAATAAGGTACAACTTTATAAAGATGCAAAAATAATTTTAGAGAGATTGCATAGAAAGACCCTTATAGGATCTCTTTCTAATGGAAATGCAGACCTAGAAATTATTGGGATTAATTCTTTTTTTGATTTTGCAATTAACTCAAAAGATGTCACTAGCAATAAGCCTTCACCACCACATTTTATGAAGGCGCTTGAACTTGCCTCTTGTAAACCTGAAGAAGCTCTGCATGTGGGTGATTGTCCAGTGAATGATGTTGGCGGTGCTAGAAATTGTAATATAAATACCATATGGTTTAATTGTGATAAACATAAATGGGATGAGATTTTCCCTTGTGATCTACAAGCAAAGAGCTGGAAAGATCTTTATGAAATCATAAATAAAAATTTTATTTTGGAGAGAGAAGATGTTTAATCCATTTAGCATGGGAAAAGATATGAAAGGCATGGAAAAAATGGTGAAGCCTGCCTTGGAAAAATTTATGAAAGATTCTGGTTTTGTTAAGCAAGACGAGCTTGATAAAGCTTTGCAAAGAATTGATTCGTTAGAAAAGAAATTAAACGAGTTAGAAAGAAGATAGGTTATTCAATAACTGTTAATGCATCGAGCATATACTGAACAGATCTTTCTATTTCAGTTTCTGAGCAATCCATACACATGCCTTTTGCAGGCATGGCATTGTAACCACTGTAAGCATTGCTAGTAAGTAACTCTAAACCTTTGGTAGTTCTATCTGTCCATTGTGCAACATTGCCTAACATTGGCGCTCCGGCTAGACCGGCTGTATGACAGGCAGCACAACCTTGGTTGTAAACAGCCTCTCCTGTTCTCCCATCTGATGCAGAAGCTTGGGAATCGTCCATTCCTGGCATTGAAACAACAGGAACATTTTTTAGCAGACCTAATCTTTTCCTAACTTCATCCTCATAGGAATCTGACATAACTAAAAATGAAATTAAAGTGATAAAAAGGAGGGCTAAAAAATTTTTCATGTTTTATTTGTTGTTACTGACCGGTATATTTCAAGCTAATTGTCATAAAGAAATAACATATTATCAATGTTCTTCTGTACATCAGCTGTTCTTCTAAATTTATATTTTCCGTTAACAATTATTGTTGGAACGCCTTCAATAACACCAGCATTACCAAGTTCTCTAACTTTTCTTAATGCATTTGTTGCTTTAATGCCAATTCCAAAAGAATTGTATACATTCATAAACTGTGTGTGATTATAGTTGTGTCTTTTTGCAAATGCTTCAACATCCGAAATGCTACTTAAGTTTTTTCTAAGCAACTGAATATCTTTGTAAACATTGAGGTGGGCTTCTTTACCTAAGTTTAGAGCTTTAATAGTATAGAAAAGTCTTGCATAAACTTCGTTTCCAGCTGGAATTTGCACAACATTAACATCAGGCCTCTGTTTTTTAAGCAAATCTACCGTGCTTTCAAAGCTGAAACAAGCATTACACCAGTAACCAAAAACTTCAGTTACTGACTGTCCTTCTATTAAATCTGAAGGTATAAGCTCATAGTCTTTTCCTTGTTCTGGTTGTGCTGTTGCAAAAAAAGACAAAAACAATACCAAAGCATTAAGTTTTAAAATTTTGTTTATCATAAGTATGCGAGAATGATTATATAACATGTTGGATATAATTTATTAATGAAATTTGATTTTAAATACCTAGATCTTCAGTTTGTCGAGAGTGCTGCTGAATATGACCAATGCCTGATTCACGAAAGTGCTGAAATAGCTTTTGTTGGTGCCTCTAATGCTGGTAAGTCTTCAGCTATAAATGCTATTTCTAATCAAAAAAAGTTAGCAAAGGTTAGTAAGACTCCTGGGAAAACAAAGCTATTTAATTTTTTTAAACTATCGAATGGATATATCGTAGATTTTCCTGGTTATGGGTATTCAAAAGTTTCTAAATCTCAAAAAAAAGAGTGGTCGAAAGAGCTGCCAAAATATTTTGACATGAGAAAGAATCTTACAGGGGCCATTATTTTTACCGATATTAGAAACCCTATGAGAGAGCTAGATGTGTCAATGTTTGAAATGTTACACCAAAGAAGAATACCAATCTTAATTGTTCTTACTAAGTCTGATAAAGTTTCTCAAGAGACAGCGTTAGAAACATTCAATGAGCTAGAAGAGGTTTTTGGCTATTCTTTATGTTTTTCTATTAAAGATAAAAAATCTATAGGTCAGCTAGTGTCGTCTGTTAATGAGCTTCTCTCCAATTAGCGCCGAAACCATATTCTACTTTCAGAGGAACTTCTATTTCAGTTGTGTTTTCCATCAATTTTAGAATTGGCGATAAATCAGATTCATTAAAACTTTGAGGCACTTCAAAAACCAATTCATCGTGAACTTGCAGAATCATTCTGATCTCTGGATTATTGGCATTTATCCATTTATCAATTTCAACCATTGCATATTTAATAATGTCTGAAGCACTTCCTTGGAGAGGCCCGTTAATTGCTGCCCTTTCTGCTGCCTGTCTTACCATGTAATTGCTCGCAACTATATTTGGAACATGTATTTTTCGTCCATACAATGTTTCAACATACTTCGATTCTTTTGACCGCTCGACAATATCATGCATAAATTGCTTAACTCCGCTATATCTCTCAAAATAGCTGTTTAGAAAAATCTCTGCCTCTGGCCTAGACACACCTAACTGATTTGATAAACCAAATGCGCTCATTCCATAAAGCAAGCCGAAATTAATAGTTTTTGCTCTTCTGCGCATTTCCCCATCTACTTCATTTATGTCTACTCCAAATATCTCTGATGCTGTTCTTTTATGTATGTCTTCGTCATTTTTAAATGAGTTCAGCATTATTTCATCTTTTGAATAATGTGCCATCAGCCTTAATTCAATTTGAGAATAGTCCATGGCTAATATTTTCTTTTGTTCTGGGGCTATGAATGCTTCTCTTATTGTTATTCCTTCTTTTGTTCTGATTGGTATGTTTTGTAAATTTGGGTCTGAAGATGAGAGCCTGCCTGTTGAGGTTACTGCTTGATGGTATGAGGTATGTACACGCGAATGTTGATCACAAATTTCAGAAATTTTATCTGTATATGTGCTTTTTAATTTAGCAAGAGACCTATACTCTAAAATATCACGCACTATTTCGTTTTGATCGGAAAGTTTTTGTAAAACAGATTCTGATGTTGAAAAATATCCTGTTGATGTTTTTTTCAACCCCTTTGTATCTATCTTGAGTTTTTCAAAAAGGACTTCACTAAGCTGTTTCGGTGAATCTATATTGAAAACGACTCCTGATGAACTGTGTATTCTCTGAACCAAGCTCATTAATTTGGCACCAAATTTTTTGGAAAGCTGATTTAAGTGAGGTATGTCTATTAAGGCGCCTCTTTCTTCCATATCTAGCAAAACAAATAACAATTTATAATCTAAATTTTGGAGCAAATCGCTAGAACCTTCTTCTAATAAATCTGTAAATTTTTTATAAAGCTGAAGTGTTATATCAGTATCTTCCGCTGCATAATTAGTGGCATCTTTTATTGGAACTTCGCTAAAATTTTTATATTTATTTGCCCCCTTGCCTATTACATCCTCATATTTAATAGTTGTTATATTAAGGTAATGGTCGGATAGGGCATCAAGGTTATGCCTGGAGGCTGTACTGTTTAATGCATAAGACATAAGCATAGTATCAGCACAAAAATCTGTAATTTCGATGTCATATTTTTTTAAAACTGATATGTCATATTTTAAATTCTGACCAATTATTTTTTGCTGATGTTTTTCTAAAATTTCTTTTAACCACTTTAATACTGTTTGAGGCTGGAGTTCAGTTTGTTCTACATGATTAATGGGCACATAAAATCCTGAGTTTTTTTCAAATGAACAAGAAAAGCCCACTATTTCAGCTGTTAGCGGATCAAGTGATGTCGTTTCAGTGTCAAAAGCAAAATATGAAGAATTCTCAATCAAGCTCTCCAGTTCTTTTAGCTGGCCCATATCTTTAATTGCTTTATATTCAGTAACTCTCTTCTCATTTGCTTCACCAATAAATGAATTAAACTCTAGTTCTGCATAGAATTTTTTTAGATCTTCACTATTGGTTAAGGGCGTGCTTACCTCATTGAATGATGTTGTAAGCTCTATATCTTTTTTGAGAGAAACCAGAAAAAGATTTCTTTGTAAGACATCTTGTTCTTCTCTTAAATTTTGTCCAACGACTCCTGTTATCTCATCTATATTTTTTAAAACATTTTCTAGACTGCCATAATGATTGAGCCATTTTGATGCTGTCTTGTTTCCTACTTTAGTGATGCCCGGAATATTGTCTGCTTTATCTCCAACAAGAGCCAAAAGCTCTGCAACTTTGTCCGGCCCAACACCAAACTTTTCTTTTACGTATTCATTATTAAAAAATTCATTAGACATTGAATTGTGCTGTATAACATTGTCTTCTACCAGTTGTGTCAAATCTTTATCTGGTGAAGATATCAGGATTTTTTTACTTTTCTTAAATTTGTGTGCAAGAGTTGCTATTACATCGTCTGCTTCAACACCCTCAACCTCTTCAACAGTAAAATTAAATAATTTTGATAATTGTTTTATATCATCAATTTGAACTCTTAGTTCATTTGGCATTGGAGGCCTATTAGCTTTATATGCAGCGTAATAATCATTACGAAAATTATGGCCTTTTGCATCAAACACCATGACCATTGGAACGCCTGGATATTTTGAAATTAATTTTCTCAACATAGAGGCAAAACCTCTAGTAGCTCCTGTTGGTTTGCCTGCAGATGTTGTCAAAGGAGGTAGTGCGTGAAATGCACGATAAATATAGGAAGTTCCATCAATTAAAATTAAATCTGGTCTAAAAATCATCGGACTATATATATAATACTTAATAGTGAAACAAATAATTAAACATTATGGTGATTCCTTAGTTACTTTTTGCGCTGCAATAGTAATGGGAGGTCAATATTATCTTGAGAATATTGTTGGTTTAGAGCCGTGCAACCTTTGTTTATTGCAAAAATATTCTGTGCAGGCAGTTTTTTTAATTTTCCTTATAAAAATGATTGTGCCTAAATTTAAAATTATTTTTGATGTTTTGGGGGTCTTTGCACTTTGTTTTGGGGCTTCAGCAAGCATTCGACAAATTTACCTTCAGAATCTTCCAGCAGATCAGCTTTCAGGCGGTTATTGTGATATTCCATTCGAGTTTCTATTTAACATGTATCCTTTTTTTGAAGCGCTTGGCAAAGTCTTTCAAGGAAGTAGCAAATGCGCTGAAGAGTCTTGGGTCTTTCTTGGTCTAAATATACCAGAATGGGCACTACTATTTTTTACTTCAATGATCACATTATTATTGATAAGATACGTCTTAATAAATTTTAAGGGCCAAAAAAACTAAATGTCTAGATCTCTAGTACTATCTAATTCTGAATTAATTGAAAAGTCTGTAGCCAATAACGAAGGCGAGCTAACTCATACTGGCGCACTTTTATCTCTTACAGGAAATAGAACAGGCAGAAGCACAAACGATAGATTTATCGTAAAAGAAAGTAGCACAGAAGATAAGATTGAATGGGGAGAGGTAAACAAGCCTTTCGATGCCAATCATTTTGATAGGCTTTGGGATAAGGTTAATAATTATCTAGACGACAAAGTTAATTATGTTTCAAACGTACATGTTGGCGCTAACAAAGATCACTATATACCTGTAGAGGTGAAATCAGAGCTAGCTTGGCACTCCTTGTTTTCAAAACTAATTTTTATTTCTCCTGAAACCTTTAATGAAGAAAATAAAGAAGTATGGAAAATTACAACTGCTGCTGATTATGTGTGTGACCCTGAAGAAGATCACACCAATTCTGAATCATGTGTAATCATTAATTTTTTAAGAAGAAAGGTCCTGATTGCAGGCATGAAATATGCTGGTGAGATGAAAAAATCAATGTTTGCAGTTCAAAATTTCCTATTACCAGAAAAGGGGGTTCTCCCGATGCATTGCTCTGCGAATCAAACTTCTGACGGCAGAACAACATTGTTTTTTGGCTTATCAGGAACAGGAAAAACAACTTTATCTGCTGATCCAAAATGTTCGCTTATTGGAGATGATGAGCATGGCTGGGGTGATGGAACTGTTTTCAATTTTGAGGGAGGATGTTACGCAAAATGTATTAACCTTTCAAAAGAGAATGAGCCTCTTATTTGGAATGCTATCAAGTTTGGAAGCATTTTAGAAAATGTAGTTATAGATAGCGATGGTGTGCCTGATTACACTGATAGCAAATATACAGAAAATACTAGAGTTTGCTATCCAAGGAACTTCATTGATGGATCAGTACCAGAAAATGAAGGCAGTGAGCCAGACAATATAATATTTTTGACTTGTGATCTTTCCGGAGTTCTTCCTCCAGTTAGTGTTTTAAGTGAAAATGCTGCAGCTTATCACTTTTTAAGTGGTTACACTGCTAAAGTTGGTTCTACAGAAATTGGAGCTACAAAATCAATGGATTTTACATTCTCTACATGTTTTGGGGCACCATTTTTTCCCAGGCCTGCTGGTGTATATGCAGACCTACTTATCAAGAGAGCAAAAAGAAACAACACAAAAGTTTTTCTTGTAAATACAGGGTGGACTGGTGGTGGTTATGGTGTAGGCAAAAGATTTCCAATACCAGTGACTCGAGCAATCATTAATGCTATCCAAGACAATAAGATTGATTTAGACAATCTGGATTATTTGGAAAAACTAAACCTTCACATACCACGAGAGCTTGATGGTGTAGAGACTAATTACTTGAACCCTAAAAGCAGTTGGGAATCAGATGAAGCCTATAATCAAGAATGTGAAGCCTTGTGCCAAAGATTTAAAGATAATTTCAATAGATTTGATGTGACACAAGAGATAATAGACGCTGGGCCTAAATAAGAATTACTATGGTTGCACCCAACCAAGAGCGAATCTCAAATTTTCTAAAATCAGATAGGGTTACTTATAAAGGCCTGGAAAAAGAAAATCTAAGATCAGATATTGAAGGCAAGATTTCAAACAAAACATTTCCTGACTCATTTGGTGTCCACAATTACAACAGATATATAACCTTAGATTACTCTGAGCCACATTTAGAAGTAGTCACTCCACCTTTTATCAGCAATAAAGAGGTTTTTAGCTTTCTTTGTGACTTACACTCCCATGTTGAAAAAAATCTTGATGGAGATTTATTGTGGAATTATTCAATGCCGCCAAAATTTAAAAGCAAATACATAAAACTACCGCCACACAGAGAGACAAATACAACAAAACTTGCACACCTTTATAGGCTTGGCTTAAGAAATAGATATGGGGATAAAATGCAAAGCACTGCTGGAATACATTTTAATTTTTCTTTTTCAGAGTCTGCCTTATCAAATCTTGGTATTGATAAAACTGAGCTCTATCTCGGGACTTGCAGAAACTTTTTGAGACTATTCCCAATGATATTAAGACTAATGGGCTGCTCTCCAGTAGCTCATAAATCTTTCCTGAAAGGCAGAAATATTAATATAGAAAATCTTAATGAAGAAGATTGTTATCTGCCAAAATCGACTTCTTTGCGTGTAAGTAGGCTTGGCTATTATTCAGAAGAGCAAGATGAAAAATTTATAACTTTTAATACGCTAGAAGACTATCTCAAAACCATAAGAGATTACATCAACACTCCTAATGAAAAATTTAGCAATATTTCTTTAGACCTTAAACAACAAGTTAATAATGGAACAATACAGATGGAAAGTGAGCTCTATAATCACATAAGGCCCAAAGGCATTATATCCAAGGATATACGTGCATATAATCAGCTCAAAGAAAATGGCATTGAGTACCTTGAAATAAGATCAATTGATTTAAACCCATACTCAGAAATTGGTATAAGTATGGAGGATATAGAGTTTTTAGAACTGATATCACTATACTGTGCCCTATCTGATTCGCCATTGATTGGTGAGGTTGAAAGCGTCTGCATAAAAGAAAATATTAGAAGGTCATCTGAGACCGGACAAGACTGTAACTTCATATTATCGCTGGATGGAGACAAGGCTGAAACATCGGCTGAAAAACTAACTCAAAATTTTTTAGAGGATCTAGATCATTTCGCGAAGCTTATTGGCCTTAGAAAGGATAAAAATCAAATGTTTGACGAATTCTATGCCAGAAATAAAAAAACTTTATCTATGAGATTCGTTGAAGATGTAAAGAAGTCAGGCGGAGTCTTGCCTATGGTAATTGAAAGGTCCGTTCACACAAAAAAGGAAATAGATAAAAACAATCTATCTTTATTTAAAAAAGAAACAGAATTATCGGAGAATGAATATCTCAAAGAAAAAAATGAAGATAAGATATTGTTTGAAGATTACTTAGAAACATTTAGGGGAGAAATAAAATGAAAATATTGCATTGCAAAGAATATGGGCCAGTAGAAAATCTAGTCTGGGAAGACATTAGCTCCCCTGAACCAGCAGAAAACGAAGTTGTGGTTAGCATAAAGGCTGCGGCCTTAAATTTTCCTGATTACTTAATTGTTCAGGGTCTTTATCAGTTTAAACCAGACTTGCCTTTTGCTCCGGGAAATGAAGGAGCAGGAGTTATTAAAAAAATTGGGAAGAATGTTACAAGGTTTAAAGAAGGAGATAGAGTCTATTTTATGGCGCCTTATGGAGCTTTTGCGGAAGAAGCATGTATGAATGAGTTTGGAGTTTTTCCTATACCAGATGATGTCTCATTTGAACTAGCCGCATCATATCAGATGGCTTATGGAACAAGTTACCACGCACTTCTTCAAAGAGGAGAGCTAAAAAAAGATGATGAGGTGTTGATTTTGGGGGCTTCCGGTGGTGTTGGTTTAGCTGCTCTAGATATAGCAAAAGCAAAAGGTGCTCGAGTTGTTGCTGGGGTCTCGACTGAAGAAAAAGCAAAAGTTTGTAAAGAGTATGGGGCAGATGACGTTGTTGTTTATGGAAACGGTCCGACAGATAAAGACTCAGCCAAGCTATTCTCATCAGAGCTAAAGTCAAAGAGCACTAAGGGAGGTTATGACATTATTTATGATCCAATAGGAGACTGTTATGCTGAGCCAGCATTTAGATCTATAGGCTGGAAAGGTAAATATCTAGTTATTGGATTCGCTGCAGGACAGATACCAAAACTTCCAATTAATTTAACTTTACTTAAAGGCGCATCAATAGTTGGTGTTTTTTGGGGTGCTTTTACAGGAAGAGAGTTTGAAGAAAATAAAAAGAATATTGCAGATATCAACTCATTGCTCTCGAATGGTGACATTAAACCATTAATTTCAAAAAAGATTCCTATGGAAGATGCCATAGAAGCAATAAATCTTATTGGAAGCAGAGGTGTTGTTGGAAAAGTAGTATTAGTGAATAAATAAAAAGAGCCCTATGTAGGGCCCTTTTTAAAAATGTAAAAATATTACCAACCCTTAACTGGTGTAACCATCATTACGTTCTGAACTTTACGGTAACCGCCAACTTCTTCAGCAAATTCTACAAAAGCGTCACTTGCGAAGGCTTCTTTTGTTTCAGACATTAATTCAGGCATCGATGATGCGCCAACAAAAGCGAAATGTGATACATATCCATTCCCTGTAATATGAGTTAATAAACCTTGTGAGCCAGGGCCTCCAACTGCATTAGTCATTTTAGACCATGCTGCTGCATATTCGCCTGCCTTTGCAGGCTCAACATATAAGTCATATTTTAAAAACACTGCATCTTTAGTCCAATCACCTCTCTGCAAAGATAGCTCTCCAATTCTACTGAAGTACATATCATTATGAGTGTTTGCACCTATTTCTTGTAGAAACTCGAAATTCGCAGGGCAGTTAGACAACTTTTGGCCAAGATCCATCTTTTCAAAATCACTAAATCCAACATAGAAAAAATGCGACATTCCTGAACCCTGCAGTTGCATTAGAACAACATTTGCACCTGATTCTGATTTCCATTTCTTTCCACAATCTGAAGCCATAAACTTGTCTGTAGCAGCAACTATATTTAGTGGGTTTATCGCTTTAATATAATGAAACTCTCCAACTTCGTTTCCTGGCATAACCTTGTGATCGTCAGCAGAAATGGTTGAAGCATAAAATGTAAGAGTAAAAATAATGATAAAAATATTTTTCATAAAATCTCCGTTACTTTTTATCCTAACAATAAAAGAAGTGCTTGATTGTTACAGATATGTAACTTTTAAATTGTTCTAAGCAAAGATTTGATGACTAATGCCATGTTTGAACTTTCAAAGGGAGCCTTAAAGATACCTATAACCTCAGCTTTTTCATTGACAACAATTAAGTGGTTTGTATGAGATATAATTCTTTGGTTCATGTGGTTTTCCATTGGTGCTAATTTTTCAACACCGAGTTGATAACCAAGCTTTACCACTTCTGATATCTCTCCACTAACACCAACAAAATCAGAATTAAATGCTGTCACATAGCTTTTTAACCTGTCTAACGTATCTATTTCCGGATCAAAGCTGACAAGATAATAAGCAATATTTTCTGTTTCAATTTTTTCATATACCTGCTTCATGACAGACATCATGACTGGGCATTCAGTTGGACAACTTGAATAACCAAAATATAAAAAATTCAAATCGTTTGCAGCAAAGTTATCTTTAGTGAAGTTATTTCCATCATGATCAATTAATTTAAAGTCTCTGAGTTCTTCAAAAGAACCGTATTGGTAAAAGCCATTAACTTTCATCTCTTCTTGGGATAAGACTCTCGGTTGGCTTATTCTCCAAACAGAGTAAAACGATAAAAAAACTACAACTGCAAATAATAAAACTGTTAAAAAATTCTTAGACATAAAGCATCAATAAAAAATCTATATAAGTCGCTAAGAAAAATAAGAACATATACTTCACTGAAAAATTAAAAATTTTCATGGATAGCTCATTCTTCTTGTCGTCTAAATAGGCTAAGCACAAATAAATAAAATAAATATTAAGGGCTGTTGTGGATAACAAATAAAAATATCCAGTTAGGCCATAAAAGTATGGAGCCAGCGAAGCACCTAAAAGCAAAAAAGCATAAACAACCATTTCTTTTTTTGTTCTTGTTACTCCTTTTGCGATTGGCATCATTGGAACCCCTTCTTTTTTGTATTCTTCTATCCTGTCAATTGCTAGTGGCCAAAAATGAGGTGGGGTCCATAAAAAAATAACTAACACAAGGATTAATGGAAGTAACGAGATTTCATTGGTCACTGCTGTCCAGCCTATTAATGGCGGCAAAGCACCAGACAAACCACCAATAACAATGTTTTGAGGAGTAGCCCACTTAAGATAAATAGTGTAAATCAGGCTGTAAAAAATAAACCCAAATGTAGTAATGAACAAAGTAAGCAGATTAGAAAAATACAACAGTAGGCTTGACCCCACAAATAAAAGCAAGGCTGTAAAAGATAGGGCTTGAAATAAAGTTAGTTCTCCAGAAGCTAAAGGTCTCTTTTTTGTTCTTTCCATATTCTTATCAGATTCCCTATCAAAAATTTGATTTAAAGCAGCAGAAGAAGCAGCCAATAAAGCAAAGCCTAGAAGGCTTGCTAAGCCATTAAAAATATTTGAATAAAACTCAATGCTTAAGAGCATACCAACAAATGCTGTAATCGTTAGAAGCAAAACAATCTTTGGCTTACATAGCGTTATGAAACTAGACATTACCATTTCTTCTCCTAAAGCTTAGAAAAGTCATTACCACAAAAGATAAAACTAACATCACTCCTACTATATTGTGGGCGACAGCATTCCATAAAGGCAGAGAACTAAGTACATTATTAACTCCTAAGAAAACTTGTATAAATAACAGTGTCAAAAACCCAAAAACTATAGGTTTTGTTTCTGAAGACCAAAGCTTGGCTGCAAGAAACAAAGAATAGAAGAAAACAACTATTGCTCCAATCCTATGTGTTAAATGTATTGCAACTCTTGCCTCATAGCTCATCTGACCATAGAGATAATTGGGACCAATAGATTGAAATAAGTTAAATCCTTCCTCGAAATTAACATCAGGCACTAATTGGCCCTGACAATAAGGCAGGTCTAAGCATGCCCTTGCTGCGTAATTAGTTGAAGTCCATGCTCCCAAAAAGATCTGAAATATTACTAAGATAAAACCAATTATTATTAAAGCTTTGTTCTTAACTAAAAGATCGTAGGTTTTAGTGAGCTTTGTAGATTTCATAAAAATTATTAGAAATAAAGATGTTGTAATTATTGCGCCAAATAAATGTGATGTAACAATTAGTGGGTGCAGTTTCAAACTTACTGTTAGGTAACCAAATATTCCTTGGCCAATAATTATAAGAAGTAGAAGACCTGACTCTAGTTTTAATTTATTTTCTCTAAATGCAATGGTTAATAGTGCTATTGCTAAAAGGCCTAGAGAGGCAGCAAAGTATCTATGAACTACTTCTGGAATAATTTTATCAATTTCTACTGGAGAGTCAGGAAACAAGTTTTCTGCAATGGCAATTTCATCCGGGGTAGTAGGAAAGGTAACAAAACCGTAACAACCAGGCCAATCTGGGCATCCAAGGCCTGCATCTGCTAATCTAGTCCATGCACCCAAACCAATAACCACAAAACAAAAGGCTACGCCTATTGCTGAGAAATTTTTTGTAGTTAAGAGGTTCATAATATCTCCTTTACTTCCTCAAAAATGTCATTAAATGTAAGCTCTGAGGGAAACTCCCAAATGACTAAAGCAAAAGAGTCTACTAAAAGCATCGAATTTGACATATAGGGGTCACCTAAACGGTTGGTTATTTTTTGATTAAATAAATTTCCGTCATCATAAAGGAATATTACACCCGGGTATTTTGATCTAAGATTCGTTGCTTTACTAAACATCTCTTTATCTTTATATACAACCATCCTTAAAAGACGATGGCCTTCTCTTCTAAGTGTTATTTTTGAGCTTCTTGCTATCTCATATTTTTGTTCACTTAATTTTTCATCTTTGAAATCATCAAAATACACAAAATAGAATTTGCCAGGAACAAATTCAAACTTAACGCCATCTTCGTTTAGAAGATTCATATTTTTAGTTTCTATTTTAGGCTCAATAGGGGTGCCCACTGTATTAATTTCTGGCTTGTAGCCCAAAAAATATGTAAGTGTAGAGGCAGTTAATGTAATAAGAGGTATCAACAAAATAAGTGCTGCCAATCTGTATTGTTTATCCATCTTTTCTCCTATATGCGTAAATAGTTAATATTATTAGAGCTAGACAAAGTCCAAACCATTGAATGGCATAACCAATATGCTTGCTGGCTGTCATATTAACTGGTTTTTCAATAGCAAGAAATTTATTTTTATCTCTTATATCTAGGTTAAATAAAAATGGGTGCAAATATCTATCTTTCAATATGGGAAATTTATTTATTAGTCTTTCTATATTGAATTCCTGAATGATCCTAGCGTCAGATTCTTCTATATCTTGCACAAAGCTATTGTCTTGTTTAATTAAAACACTGCCTTTAAGCGATTGTTTTCCTTTTGGCATATCTATTTGTGGCAGATTATTTTTAATCATATTCCTTTCAATAAAGCCCCTGTGCACAAACACATATG
>CETQ01005189.1_pt1 | contig 13654 bp, 7 predicted proteins | sample 531261 | NCBI WGS metagenome assembly CETQ01 (sample SAMEA2622376, study PRJEB7988) | marine metagenome | biome: marine biome (ENVO:00000447); feature: surface water layer (ENVO:00002042); material: "saline water (ENVO:00002010), including plankton (ENVO:xxxxxxxx)" | depth 5 m
AGATCCTACAAATGAAGTTGCAGTAACAATACCTGTTACATTTACCCCAGTTGCAGTCACAATTCCACTGGATGCATCTATTTTAATATTACTGCCAACATTAACGAGATTATTAAATGTTGCAGCAGTTCCAGTTATAATATTATCAGTTGATGCAACACCTGTTAATCCAGATCCATCTCCAGAGAAACTAGTCGCAGTTACAACACCAGCAAACTCAGCTTGACCAGTTGCAGTGACTGTGCCACCAACACCCGATGCACCAAACTCAATACCAGATCTAGCAGTGATAAGACCCACAGAGTCTATATTCTGCACATCCTCATAAGATAAAACACCACCAATACTAACATCACCAGTGAATGTTGCGGCAGTTCCGGTGATATTTCTCACAGCGACATCAGGAGTGCCACTAAGATTAAATGCTGTTGTTGCAAAAGCAACAGAGGAACCTGCTCCACTTAAATTAACAGATCCAGTTACTGTCAGATCACCACCAACAGTTAAATTACCTGGTGCAGAGTCTATAGTAGCAGCATTGAATGCTTTATACGCTACTGCCTCAAGGGAGTCACCATCAGCAGCACCACCATTTAATACTGAGAATGTTGACCCATCTGTGGAAGTATAATCACTTCCTTCGATCATCTTCACACCGTTAATGTAAAGATCAAAATAACCGGGAACATACCCTGAACTAAAAGTAAAATCTGTCGCGATTCCACTAGAGGTATAAGACTGTCTTGCAACTGTTACCGCTGAATCTGACGGTGCTCTTCCAATATAACCGTTTCTATTTGGCATCAGCTAACTCCTGTGAGAACACTAAGGCTTACATCAACAGCGTCAGCAGTATCACAATATACTCTTAACTCGTCCTTTGATTCTAATACTGTTTTTCCGGTGTCAGAGATGACAAATGAACTTCCGCCAGGAACAGGAATCTTACTCGCGATTGCGACTGAACCGGTAGAAGTGACCCCAACACTACTATCATATAATTCGACAGTAACATTAACATTATTATTTGTATTATTTGCGAAAGTTCCACCAACTAAAATAGTTTTAGTTGATACTGGTGAGGTGTATGCTGTCGTAGGACCAAGGAATCTTACAGTTTGACTTGTTGCACTAGACCCGTTAGTTGAGTTGCGATCTGAATAGATCGTCGTACCGACAATTTGAGCGACTCTCGTTCCAGCAATAAAATGCTGATTGTCAATCAAGTCAGAAACACCAATGCCAGTGTTGGCAGTAACTGTGATAGTAGTTCCTGCTGCACCAATCGTGCTGCCAGAATAGCTGGTCACAATACCCGCCGCTCTTATTAATGCATTTGAAAACTGTTCTGCCATCTTCTTTTAAGTGTTAAGAGTATTTATTAAATTAACCGCCGAGAGCGATTGCGAGTCCGATTGATACACCGGTTGTAACGGTGACCGTTGCTATACCAGAAGTACCGTCAACTTGTACTGTATTATTACCACCAGATGACTTAAAGTCAACCATCGTAATACCAGCACCAATGAAGGTTCCCTCAGAACCAACACCTATAGTACCACCACTAGTGGCAGTGATATTAGTTAAGTTCGCACCATCACCGTAGAATGCAGTGGCACTTACGATTCCAGTGGCACCAAACATGGTAATCGCAGTACCAACGGTGGCGATTCCAGTTGCTAAAAAGTCTTTGGTAGTAATCGCAGTGCTTACATTGATTCTTCTACCCGTGACTTCATCATATACAAGGTCATCGGCAACGTATAAGTCACCACCAACATAAAGATCCCCACCAGTGGTAGTAATTCCTCCTGATGAAGATAAAGTAGTGACACCAGAAACATTTAAAGTTCCTGAAATATCAGCAAAGGAATTGATGTCTACATTTCCAGTGAAAGTAGAAATACCAGCATTAATAGTTGTAGCAGTAAGACCTGCTCCAGCTACTTGTATACCATCCTGAACAAAGACATAATCTCTAAATGTAGAATATCCTACTAAAGTAGAAATTCCAGCGACAAATAACTGATCTAGTGAAGTGTCATCTAAATTAATGTCACCTGTGACATGCATGTCACCAAAAACAAATAATGCCGTAGTTCCTGTACTAACAGGACCACGGACTTCTAAAGTAAATGCTGGTAATGAGGTGCCAACACCAACATTATTTGTTGAGGTATTTACATAAAAAACACTACCAGATGTTCCAACTTGTAGGTCATCCCTAAAAGTAGAAAGTCCAGTAACAATAATATCGGTAGCACCAATGCCACCTCTTACATCAAGGGTGTGTTGGGGGAGAGTTGATCCAATACCAACACTTTTTGTGTCGGCATTGGCAAGAATAAGGTCGGTATTGACCTCAAACCCGTTTTTAACGACAAAATTCTTATTGACTGCCATTCGGGTTCACTCTCCCCCGCTTATTGTTATATGTTTATTTATAATCTATAAGAACTGATATCTTACTGTCGAATCCCATCTACCTTTATCTGGAGTTATACTTAAAGAACCAGGATTACTATCAATATCAGAAAATGTTGCAGTATTACCATTCAAGGCAGTTCTATCTACATTATTAGTTGAAGTTACATTATAAATGGCACCCTCTCTTATCTCAGCAGTCACTGTCGCAGGTAAATCCCCAGTAAATCCAGTGGCAGATCCTAATGTAATTGTGGTTGGACCCTCTCCAGATTCTAATGTCAATACCACTTGAATATTTTCAGTGGACGTTCTGCTTTGAGTAAAAGTAACTAATTCAGGTCCAGGCGGAACGACTCTCATGATTACTTTAGCGACACCATCACTACCACCAAGTTGATTATCTATGATTGTTACTTCACCATTGGTGTATCCTGATCCACCACCACCGGCGCCGCCGTTTCCACCGTCTCCACCTGTGATTCCATTACCACCATCACCACCTTCTGAGTTTAATAGTTTACCTCCTGCTGTTTGAATTGCATTATATCCTGCCTTATACCCTCTCGCTATAGAATCAGATGTATTGGTCACCAATGATCCATCAGATAATCTAAAATTTTCTCCACTGGCGACAACATCAGTACAAGGGGCAATTCCTTGTCGTGCCCAGTAAACACCTTTTGTGCATGGTATGCTATCGCCACCATCTGGACGAGGTGCCTGAGTGTCACTATCTATGAGTCCACCAGTTAAATCCCTACCATCATACTTACTTCCAAATCTAGCAACTAAATTAGATGTTCCCTCCGTTATAGCACGACCACCATTACCACCTCCTCTACCAAACCCAGACTGACCTGCAATACCAATACCTCCACCAAATCCACCTCTGCCACGCATTCCTGCATCTCCGCCACCACCAACACACGCGATTAACGTTGCTTTTCTGTAAACAAAAGGACAGTTGATTGATTCAATAAGTCCTGCAATAACATATTCTGTGTTCCTGAGGACAGTGAATCTAATTCTGGCGTATCCACCCTCGCCACCACCATTACCAGCATAATTTGCACCCTTTCCACCAAAAAGATCCATTTCCACTCTTATATCTTTGTCTGGAGAGTAAAAAATATACAAGTTTGTAAATCTACCAGAACCAGATGGATCACCCTCACTAATTGCAAATTCATGTTCCCCATTAGCAAGATTAATTGAGTTCAACGAAGCCGTTGTAGAGTCTCCAATGCTCTCAATATTAATATTATATTGCTCCGTAGCATCAGTAGTAATAAAATCAACAACATCACTTAATACGGGAGAATTTGTATCAGAGTTGTCAAATGGCAAATCAAGTGTCGAATCCAAATCGCTAGAAACAATACATCTAACAGTTTGAATTCCCACTTGATTTGATTCAAGTTTTAGCGTTGAGGTATTACTTCCAGAGATAGTTGTCAGTCTAGTTACAGTTGCATCTACTTGAGATAATCCAGTGTATCGCACGTTGACATATCCATTCCCAGAATTTCCAAATCCATCAAAACCAAATGATGATAATCTATCATCAAATCCACTAGCACCGCCATTTCCACCCATACCACCAAAGTTTTTATCAATACCATCAGCTCCTCCATTTCCAGCTAATGGTTCATTTGATGGTGACACACCGCCACCACCACCGCCGCCGCCACCACCGTCACCATTTCTTGTTTGGCCATCATTTCCTGGATTTGGGCTTGAGTTAGAATTGGACATTGCATCCCGAGCACGACCAAATCCTAAACCAACACCTGCCGGGATGGCATCACGCGCCGCTCTATCCCAAGATCCGCCACCACCGCCACCGCCTCCGGCAGCAACAATGGTAAATCTATTTACAGTTGAGTCAAAAACAGAGGTGGCACCTCCGCCACCACCGCCACCACCAGACCATCCATGCTGACCTGCTCCACCGCCATCACCACCAGCAGCGTAAGGACTAGACCCACCACGACCGCCAGCATCCTGGTTTCCACTTCCTCCATCATCTCCCTTCCTACCTATTCTAAATGATAATGTTCTATCGCCATCGGCATATGTAAATCTACCAGCTCTTCCAGTATATCCAGAACCACCTGCACCATTTGCGTCATTACCACCATTTCCTCCAGCAGCACCAGCAACAGTTACAACTACGTCTGTAGCATCTCTCAAATCCAAACTAGAGTCAGAAGTAAAAGTTCTGTCAATGGTGCTAGCAACAGTGGTTGATGAAACAGTCGTTTTAGAAACAGTTCCATCACTAACACTCTCTCCGTCAACAACCCATTGATACGTTACATCACCAAATGAACTATCAGTAAGACCTGCATCTATTGTAAATGTAGCCTCTGCATTACGATTTACCTGTATTGGTGATGGTTGAGAAACAATTTCTACATTAGGAATTACCGTAATAGTTCCTATACCAGAATTTAAAGGTTCATTTATAGCATTACCAGTTAAACCTTGTGCTGGATTATAATCTGCTTCTAGAAAAAACTTTCTATTATTATCTATTGGTGTGGTAAGATTTGATATTGTAAGTTGTGTGGTGCCAGTTCCAGTAAACTCTGTATTATCACTTAAGGCACCAACACCTACTTCATACCATTGATATGCAATCGACCCCGCGTTGTCGGGAGTGCCTGTAGTGACAAAAGTAGCAGTGGCAAATCCTGATAGTGTCACAGATGCCCCACTAGTGGTGGCAACTCCAACTGGATTATTAGTAAATGAAAGAATTGGACCATTAAGGTCCAAATCATTTGCGATCCTAGGGAATAAACCTTGACTCATGAGAAGTTCTGTCCTCCAACAACACCATACAGACCAGATGTAAGATCACTACCGTCGAATGTCTTAAAGGAGTAAATGTCAGATTTACCTGCACCTACCGTGACTACGGGAACAACTCCACCTGGCCAATAAATTGGTATGGAATTATTCTGTGAGTCTTTAAAGGTGTCAATACCTACAGATCGATTACCTGTAGAATCTTGCATAATCTTAATGGTAAAGTTGGTAGAACCATTTGGCGAATTACTTACAACGAACTCTGTAATATCAGCATCAGCAGTAACTGTAAACGTTTGTGCTGCAGAGAGATCTAGTGTGACCTGATTAGATGATACAGATGGAGCACTAACTTGTTCAGAATAAGATTTAAATCTTGTAGCAACGTTGATGTCAAGTCCCGTGACAGGATTGGTGGAACCAATACCAACTGAACCAAATCCTACCTGCGTGGTAATGATTGTACCAGCAGCACCGACCAGAAGATCTGTAGTCGTTACAATACCAGCAGTGATTCTACCAGAAGTGTTGTCAATATCATAACCACCTGTTACTGTGCTGAATCCAGTTATAGTAACATTGTTGGCGGTGATAATTCCAGAGAATCTTGCTTCTGATCTTACAATCATTGTGGTGCCAGAAGCACCTACAGCACCAACAGTCAGATCAGCATTTTGGTCTGGTCTGGTTGTTCCGATGCCAACTTGTAAAGTATCAACAGGGAAGATTCCCGTTCCAATACCAGAATCAACAGTGTTAAACAGTGAGTCGTTCTGTAGATTTGTCAGTCCAGAACCATCGCCAGTGAACGCTGTTGCAACAACAGAACCGCTGAATCTAGATTCACCAATAACACGAAGTTTAAATCCATTCGCAGTTGATCCAATACCAACTCCATTTGCATCAACACAGAATACAGATGTTCCAGAACCAACCTTCAAGGTGCAATCACCGGGTCCAGTAGTTCCAATTCCAATAGTGTCAAACACAACATCATCAGAACCTTCATTTATTCTTACACTTCCAAATCTTCTCCATGCATTATCAGTGGTGTAAATCCAACCAACGTACCCACCTGCTGCAGGATTCGCATTATAAACAACATCGCCGGGGTTGCCTGCAAGGGATGGTGTTGCAATACCAACTGTGTATTTTCTTGAGACTGTTGCTTCACCCTGAATAAAGATGTTATTTGTCTCAAGACCCTTAGGTGAGTTTACCGTGACCTTATTGTTTACAACTAAAGGTCCGTTGATCTTAGATGCGACTTTATTATCAGGACCACCCTCAACACTGATAGAACGACTCGCGATGACTTCAACCGGTTCAATAACGTTAAGGTTAGGAACTTCAGTTATATCCTCACCTTCAAAACTTTGAACTGGTGTGTCAAATATTTCTTCTCTACCAGTAATTGTGCTAAGACGCTTATTACCAGAGTAAGAAATACCCTTATCATTCATTCCAGTGTAGAAGTTGATACCACCCTCTCTCTTTCCTGATTGTGCTAAGAGTTCTTCATCAACTGTGATTGCTCTATCTTGCTTATCTGGGAATGCAGTAGAGTAATTACCGGGTCCAAATCCAACATATTCAAACGTATGACCAGAGGCACGGATAATAGAGTGTCTTCTAAGTTCGATTGGATCAATTTTAACTCTTCTGATTACAGAGTTGAGAGCATGCGAAGTTGCTCTTGAACCAAGAACACCACGGAATACCCTAATGGGATTAGATCCAGAGGTGGTTGTCTTAACTCTCATCAATTCCCCATTAATGTCAAGATAGTCACCAATCAAAATATCAAGATCTCCAATATTACTAATGAATACTTGATCTGTTGATGCATTTGCAATGCCAGAGGAGATGGTTGTAGTGATTCCTGCGTAAGTGGGGATCATTCTACCGGCAAGATTTTCATTCTCAATGGTGACATTACCATCATGAGAAGTCATGCCCTCACGTAAAGCAAAAATAGTTCCAGACGCTGTTGGTGCTAATGTTCCAATTCCCAGATTTGCCTCAAAAGAAGTTAAGGAATTGACCTTAGTGACAACAAACGAACCATTGTATTGCGTTTGTGCAGCACCAGTAATAGTAACTTTATTATCAACTGCGAACCCGTGAGATCCAACTGTCGTAACTGTTGCAATACCAGCGGTGGAATATACAAAATTACTTACGGACTTTGATTCACCTGTTAGATAGAAGTATGAGCCAGTAGTAAGTGTAGATCCAACACCAAGAGTTTCGCCAACAATTACGCTACTGGACAATGAACTTGCTGCTGCAACCGTAACAGTCTTGGTTGCAGTAATTCCAATACCAACATCAGTAATTCTATAAAGTTGATTATATGGTTTGTAGGTTGCAGATCCAACACCAATAACTTTAATTACGTCACCGACGTTATCGTAAATATTGGTGACTTCAACCACACCCTCAGTGTGAGTTCCAGATCCAGTTGTGGTAATTCCAGTGACAGAAAGGGTATTTCCAATACCATAAGCAGAACCACCATCCATGATGGTGACAGCACTAATTGCATTAGATGCAATAACTACTTTAGCAGTGGCATGTTGTCCCGTTATTGATGTACCAATAGAGACTAGTCTGACGTTATAGTAAGTGCCGTCACTATACCCGGCACCCACGCTATTAACTTGAACCTTTGCCAGTCTATTAAGACCATGATCTATTCCAGTGTGAATCGTATGTGCTGTTCCTGTAGTAGAGAAGATGTCAGTAATACCAACACCTGTAGCATTATCAAGACGCAATTGCTCAGCAGCTTGTCTTGTTACACTATTCTTTCTATCATTAACATCAACTATACCGATCAGTTCAGACTTAGCGAAACACTTAGTCGCTTCTGGATCAGATACAACATTATCTCTACTGACTTTAGGGAATAATTCTTTGACAGGTTGAGAGAACTTTTCACTAGTAAATGGTGCAACAGTGGGTGAAACTGATGCATTGAGAACACTCAAATAGTAAATACCATCTTGCTCTCCTGAAACATATCTTTGTGTCTCAGACGTTCTATACGTATAATAAGTGTCCGTATATTTTTTACGTCTATAGAATGGTAAGGAGGTTGTTCTATTTGAGATATTAGTGTCAAACGTACCAGGGTCGGTATTCAGTCCAACACTAAACTGTTTTGTGCTAGTGATTCCACTGACAACAAACTGACCGTTAAATCCAGAGTTCCCAATACCTGCGGTATTACCCGTGCTAATAATATTATTAATTTCTACACTAGCACCAACTCTGAGTTCATGTGGAAGTTCAGTAACAATATTGGCAGTGGTTCCGCTCCAGTTTGCACCAGCAATAAATCTGAAATTTCTTTGCTGATTGATATTACTAATAGAACCAGAACCAAAGTAGGTTTCGATCTCTCCGTCAGTAGCACCAATAGAGGTATTAGATTCTTGAATAATGAATCCTTCTGTTGGAGGTCTACCGACCTTTCCACCTGCATTAGCAGGAATCACATATCGCATACGATATGTCTTATCAACTGCAGATCTTGTATCAGATCTTCTCTTAAAGAACGTTCTAGACGTTGCATTTCCTAATGAGGTGGTTCCAAGACCTACAATTGTGGGGAAAATAGAGTTTTCTGTTGCTGCGGTGGAAACTTGAACATACCACTGAGAATTTGTGGTATCAAATTGAATTGGATGACCAATATCACCCGCATTTTTATCAGAGACCCTACTGACAACATTTAATGCCCCACCTTTTTCATTAATGGTTATTGAAGTGTCATTTACAGCGTCATTAAGTGTTTTTGCTAATTTTAAGTTCGTATTTGTGGTGAGTCCACTGGTAATTGCAAAATATACTGTATTTGCTTCAAGACCATCAGGGATTTGCCCGGTTTCTCCTATGACACGGACAGACTCTCCATTAATAAAATTATGTGCCTCAGTTAATGTGATGACATTTGCAGTTCCACCATCACTAAAAGAACCAATACTATTGATTCCAGCAACACTTCTATTTACAGTGAATGATTTCTCAGAACTATTTGTAGGAGAAGCGGTATTGTCAGGCATGACAATACGGGCACTGTATTCTGTAGTTACTCCTGCTTGAGTGATTAAGACGTTTAGTTGATCATTTATTCTTGCGCCAAATCTAAAACCTTCAATGACATTTTCAGGTGGATTGTCAACGTTAGTTTTACTTAAGAGATACAGATTACCAGTTGACCCAACTCCAACTGCGGAGTCAGTCTTCAGAACATCAATCGCATCAAATTCTATAGATGATTCAGTCAGAGGAACTTCTTTTGGTGGTAAAAGATGAGTAATGTAACCAACATCATCCTGAGAAAATGCATCCGTTCTAAATCCGACAGAAGTGAGCGCGTTTGCACCAAAGTTGGAGTTAGAGTTAGTCAGCGAAATATCGCCACCGTTTTCAGTTACAAAGTGCTCAGAGAATCCAATCGCAAAGATAGAAACTGCCTGAATAAAGGAGTTGTTGACTACTTTTACGTGGAAGTTTCTATACTCTGGTTTATATCTTGCCTTAGAATCATTACTGATTGTTTCATTGCCAGCAACAGTTTTATCATCATATTGTCCTGTTGGAGGTGAATTTGTGTTATATTTTACAAATGCATTATCATCCTTCTGAAGACCAATACCAGTGTATTGTGCAACAACCATCGATCTAAATCCGGTTGCTTTTGCTCCATCTGCCAACATTCCACACATACCAAATACAGATCTTAGCGATATATTGAAGATATATGGAGAGGCAGAAGTAACAGTATCTGAGGATAATGTTAATTTAGCTCCCGTAGCGGTGGGCAGAGCATCACTTGGAGCATTCTGAACTTGATATTTAATTTGAGTGCTATTTACTTTTTCAGATACTACAAACTGACCACTATAACCTGCAGCAGTTATACCAGTAATTCTAAATGGTGTGTCTACATCGAGACCGGTGGCAGCTTTAGCAGTAGTGACAGTAATAACAGGTGTTGCAGTTACACCATCTCCAGCTTTAATACTGGTAATACCCACTTCTTCGCCTGTGGACCCGACGATACGGAACTCATCGATCTTAGGTTGAATATCAAGTCCACTTGAGGGGTAATCTGGTTCAATTGCACGACCAGAAGATTGACCGTAAACTAAACCTACTTTTTCATAATACATATCCAGATCAGTTCTGGTAGTATCTGTATAAGTCTGAAATACATCATTTATGTTTACGCCATTCACCCCATCAGCATACTCAAATACTGTTAGTTTATGGTGAGAAAAATTAGGGACAAATGAATTATTGTTATAATCTTTATATACAGTGCCGTTAGGATCTCCGTCAAAAATACTAAACTGCCAGAGATAACATGCCCCAGTTACACGAAAAATGGCAGTTCTTTCGATATTATCATTTTCTGGATCTGGAACATATTTTGGTCTAATTTTGGTTTTACGAAGGTCTAAACCAACAATGGATGTACCGCGTGGGAGAATTACACCACCGTGAATACTGTTTAACTTAAAAAGTTCATTATCAGCATCATTCAGATTAAAATTAGAAGTCAGATCAAATGGGGGAAGATTATTTGAGGTTGAACCATTTCTTAATCTAAAATTATTCAATCCATCAGGTATAAATCCTGGTCTATTGTCTACCAGGTGTTCGCCGGGATATAGTAAAATTGTTGTTTTGCCAAACCTGTCATTATTCAATCCCCTCTGATAGGAGAATCTTGCTGACTCAATAAGAGCACGTTGAATGGTCTTAAAGGGACGAGTCAGCGAATTACCTCTATTCTCAATGCTGTCAGTAGCATCCAGACTACCAGGATCAACATATATGATAGTTCCACGCGACGACTTCAGAAAATTATCTAATCTGGAAAGACCCATCTTATTACACTATAAGTTCTGTTAGGATTATTTATCAAACGAAAAAAGGGCAACCCTATATAGGTCACCCTTTTAGCACTTCCTTCACACCCTTATATATTAATCCTCTTTCAGTTCATTGTCAAGTATATATTCAACTGTATTTGCGACATCATTCATAGCTTCGCGAAGTTCTTTTTGACCGCCGGTATGCTGTGTCATTACAGTGGTTTCTGTGAGTGACCATCGCCACTCCTTCATTTTTTTATTATACCAAAGATTTATAACCATTTAATCAACGGGTAAAAGTTCAGGATTATCAACTTCCAATTCATACATCATTGGGTGACATTCTTCTGCCATCAGATACATACTTGCTTTGTACATTTCTTCGGAAGACCACCGTTTGTTTTCATTGGCAGTTTGTTCTACTTCTGGTAGATTTCTAGCAATTTCAGGAAGTTCGTCAAATGTAAAAGGAACGTTTTGAATAAAGTAAACTAGTATAACCTTACTTCCTTCTCTTGTGTCATACCAGGCGTATTCAGTGCTGAGTTGGTATTTCATTTACCCTACAGCATACTCCTTAGGTATTTAGATAGGAGTGGTGGGAGTCGAACCCACACTGTAAAGATTTTAAGTCTTCTGTCTCTGCCGTTGGACTACACTCCCAAAAATCACTTTTTAGGCGGATACACAGGTTTTGGTTCTAATGGAACCTCTTTTGTCCTTTGTTCAGGTAATTCGTAATTTGCCGAATTCAAGCGACAATATTCATTGAAGGTAATTTTCATTTCCTTGCAAGTTAAGTTGCAATTGTTTGCTGCCTTCGGTAAATTCCATTTCGCCGCGAATAACATTTCCATAGACTGACGGGTTTCTGGTCTCATACTCATAACACGCAAGGATCTCTTTGTAAAAGTCTTCTGAATACTTATTCATAAAAAAGTAATAGGGCGATTTTTTACCGGAATTTTTTTTCGCCCTTTTTTGGAATTAAAAGTCGATTTTGGTCAGAGGGGGTCTGCATACGCAAGTGTATCTTCATCTAGATTGTCACGGCAAAGTTCTAGCACTGACATGAACTGTTCGATGGTGTCACAATCCACGACGCGCTCCTCACCCTCATTAGAGTAGAGAAAAAACTTACGTGCCACGGGGTCAACAACACATCGGGTCAGATACTCGTTTTTCATGGGGTCGATTTAATACTTTCTTATTATAGGTCAGTCACGGGTCCTTGTCAAGGTTTTCATTGACATATTTTTTGATTAGACCCTTGACATATCCATCCTCCCAACTAAAGGTGTATCCATCATTACCACCAGGGTAGTCTTCATGCGATTCACCTTCATATTCGACAACAAGATCGTCATCTAATCTACGTGCAACAATATAATAATCTGCATTAATACCACCACCTGCATTATTTTTAACAATTACTTGTGTTCCCCACACTACCCTTTCAACATATAATTCTTGCCAGGATCCAACTGGAGTTAAACTAATTGTCATATCCTCTGGATTTACAAGACCCTTCCAAAAAGTTGGGAGATGAATAATACCATCAGGAGGAACCTTTCCCCTGCAATAAACAGCGATCTCCGGTCCTTCAATACAAACATGTCTCAATCTCCACCCCTTTTTGTTGGGATGTGGCATGTCAAATGGTAAGTTCTTTTTGTTAGAGAGAACATGCCCTCCATTATTAGATTTTACGTCTCCGGTCATATTGACGGCACCACCAGTAACCTCAGCATTGACTTGAATATTATCGATTTGAGCTGCTTTGTGATACAAAGGAAGACATGCATCGTCTGGATAATCAGATTGACTTGCATTTCCATACCAAATATATTCAAAGTCGGTCATGGGTGTGCCCCAACCACCTACCTGTTTACTGCAATCTTTGCCGCCAGAACCTGGTATAAATTCTCCTGCCATGATTAACCTCTCTTATCGTAGTGATATCCAGATACAGAATACTCGTCGTTATTGCCTGGGTAATCTGCTGGTGACTCTCCTTCATATTCGGGGATAAGTCTTTCTCCATCGGCTCTGGTCCCGTATATATGGAAGAAACAATTGATGGGCATACCTCCATGTGCCTGAAGATATATTTTCTGCTCATCAATTCGTTTTACAATAACATTTTGATGTGCTCCGATTGGAGTAAGGTTTACCGTGATGGTGGTCCAATCAACTAATTCTTTCCAATAATCCGGCAAAATTATTTCTGTTTTATTTGTAACCCTACCTCTATAATAAACATCATTCGATGGACCTTCAGGGCAAGTGTGTCTCAGTCTGTATCCCTTTTTTGTGGGGTGTGGAATATCAAAATTCTTTTTAGCAGCAAGAATATGTCCACCACAATTTGATATGACATTGCCCTGAACAAGGCAGTTACCACCTACGATCACGTTTTGTGCAGTGTTTACAGGACCCATGAATCCAGCAGATCCATTGACTGCAAGAGAAAATGGATTGGCTGCTGGTCCATAACAAAATCCACCAGGAATAAAGGGTGG
>CETQ01038538.1_pt1 | contig 13606 bp, 10 predicted proteins | sample 531261 | NCBI WGS metagenome assembly CETQ01 (sample SAMEA2622376, study PRJEB7988) | marine metagenome | biome: marine biome (ENVO:00000447); feature: surface water layer (ENVO:00002042); material: "saline water (ENVO:00002010), including plankton (ENVO:xxxxxxxx)" | depth 5 m
TGTCCCATTCAAAATTTGTTTTTTCTTTAAAAAGACGAAGATTAATAATGCTGTCTTTGGGGAGTTCAATTAATCGATTAATAAATCCAATTTTATCAATGCTTTGATCGAAAAAATAATTTCCAGATTTATCTTCAAGGGCAATTATAGCGTATTTTCCAGCTCTTAAGTTTTGAAATTTATAAATAGTGGTATCTAAAGTACTTGTTACATAAAGAGGCTTTCTAGTATAAATAGTTGAGTCTTTGTAAGTGCTATCAACTGGGTAAAGTTGAAGGGAAATAAAAGACTCTGTTTCCTTTTCAAATGCATCTAAAATACTACCTTTTATGTAAAGAGAATCTATTGTTTCACCCGTAGAAAGCGTGTAAGTAAGATAAGAAGTAGGATTAGATTCATTAAAATCTATAATACTTTCTCCAAAATTAAAAGTATATGTGGTATTTTCCATAAGACTATCTTTTAACTCCAAAGTGATTTTTTTTGAAGCTCCGGTAGTAGGAGAAACTTTATATTGAGAAGGATTTAGTGGTGGAGAAATAATAAGTTGCTTACTAACATCCTTAAGACTTACATATTCGTCAAAAGTCAGTGTAAATCCTTCTTTGTCAAAAAAGGTAGTATTCAATTTTGGTGATGCATTTATTAATTGAGGTGGAAGAGAATCTTTAGGACCACCAGTAGGAGAAACACGTTTAGCACACTTTAATGTAACCAAAAAAAGTAATGACAAAATAATAAGAAACTTTCTTTTTTTCATTTTATAAATTCATTACAAAATAACATAATAATCTAATGACTACCTACTAGCGCTTTAGAGTATACTAAATATTGTACAGGTATTTTTTTTAAATCCATCCTTCAAGCACTAAATTATAATCAAAAAGGACTATTTTTGGCCCATGGCAAAACAACCAGATCAATTTAAGAAAGTAATTTCCCATGCAAAAGAGTATGGTTTTGTATTTCCATCAAGTGAGATTTATGATGGGCTTAGTGCTGTATATGACTATGCTCAAAATGGAGTTAGTTTAAAAAATAATATTCGTGAGTATTGGTGGAAGTCCATGGTACAATTAAACGAGAATATTGTTGGCATTGATGCAGCAATATTTATGCATCCTACTACATGGAAAGCTTCTGGTCATGTTGATGCTTTTAATGATCCACTAATTGATAACAAGGTTTCTAAAAAAAGATACCGTGCTGATGTGTTAGTTGAGGATTATATTGCTAAAATTGAATCTAAAATTGATAAGGAAATACTTAAAGCTGCTAAGCGTTTTGGAGAAAGTTTTGACCCTAAACAGTATAAAAATACTAATCCAAGAGTTTTGGGTTATCAAGAAAAGATTAATACTATATCAAAACGATTGGCAAATTCTTTAAAAAATGATGATTTAGTTGATTTAAAGGCATTGATTGAAGATCTCGAAATTACTTGTCCTGAGTCTGGTTCAAAAGACTGGACAGAAGTAAAACAATTTAATTTAATGTTCGGGACTAAGTTAGGTGCTTCTGCAGAATCTGCTATGGATTTATATTTACGACCGGAAACAGCACAAGGTATTTTTGTAAATTTTTTAAATGTTCAAAAAACAGGAAGGATGAAGCTCCCATTTGGTATAGCCCAAACTGGAAAAGCTTTTCGAAATGAGATTGTTGCTCGACAGTTTATTTTCAGAATGCGTGAGTTTGAACAAATGGAAATGCAATTTTTTATTCCTCCTGGAACCCAAAAAGAGTGGTATGATCATTGGAAAAAAACACGACTAAAATGGCACTTAGCCCTTGGAATGGGTGAGGAAAACTATCGATTCCATGATCATGAGAAACTTGCCCATTATGCTGATGCAGCTGCGGATATTGAATTTAGTTTTCCTTTCGGGTTTAAGGAATTAGAGGGCATTCATTCTAGAACTGATTTTGATCTTTCTAGTCATGAAAAATATACGGGAAAAAAACTTCAATACTTTGATCCAGAAAGAAATGAAAACTATGTGCCATATGTTGTTGAAACTTCAATTGGTTTGGATAGAATGTTTTTAGCTGTTTTTTCAAAAGCTTTAAAAGATCAAACCCTAGAAGACGGAACAACTCGAACTTTTTTAGATTTACCGCCTGCTTTGGCACCGATAAAAGTAGCAGTTTTACCATTAGTTAAAAAGGATGGTCTACCTGAACTTTCAAGGAAAATTTTAGAAGAATTAAAGTGGGATCTTGCAACGACCTATGATGAAAAAGATGCAGTAGGTAGACGATATAGAAGACAAGACGCTTTGGGGACACCCTATTGTCTTACAATTGATCATAAAAGCCTTGAAGACCAAACAATAACTTTAAGAGATCGGAACTCTATGAAACAAGAACGTGTTACTATAGGGTCCATTAAGAAATTACTTCTTGAAAAGGTTTCTATTTCTAACCTCTTAAAATCCATTTAAAACTTCATATTTCTCAGATAGTATGATGATCTAAATACTAAAGATTGTTTTATTGTATTTTGAAGTTAATAGAACTTTAAATAAATAATGGGATTTTTTATCTTCACAAAAAATATATATTGAAAATACTATCATACAATGTTAATGGCATAAGAGCAGCACTAAAAAAAGGTTTTACAAACTGGCTAGAAAGTACTAATGCAGACGTGATTTGTTTGCAAGAAACCAAGGCATTAGAGGAACAAGTAGATACTGATGAAATAAAGGATATTGGATATAACCTTTATTGGTTTTCTGCAAATAAAAAAGGATATAGTGGAGTTGCTATTTTCACAAAGCTTAAACCTCAAAAAGTTTCTTACGGAAGTGGAATAAAACATATTGATTTTGAAGGTCGGATTATTCGTGTTGATTTTGAAAATGTTTCTATTATGAGCCTTTATCTTCCATCAGGAACTAACATTGATAGGTTGGAATATAAATTTAGATTTATGGATGACTTTTATGGCTATATTGTTGAATTAAAGAAAGAAATTTCCAATCTTGTCATATGTGGAGATTATAATATCTGTCACCAGGCCATTGATATCCATGATCCTGTTCGTAACAAAAATGTTTCTGGTTTTTTACCAAAAGAAAGAATATGGTTAGATAACTTTCTAAAATTAGGGTTTATAGATTCCTTTAGATATTTAAATTCAGAGCCTAATCATTACAGTTGGTGGAGTTATCGCGCTAATTCAAGAATTAATAACAAAGGATGGCGTATTGATTATGCGTTAGTAAGTAGAACACTTAAAGATAATATTTCTAGATCCTTCATATTAAATGAAGCGAAACATTCTGATCACTGCCCGGTTGGGTTAGAACTAAAATTTTAACATGAAATATTATATTTTATTTATTGTTTTTTTCATTTGTTCAAGCTGCGTTACAACAAAAGTTTTTAACGACTTAGAGGTTCGTTATTATGAAATGAAAACTCAAAGCAATGCATTGAAAAACTCAAAAGATTCAATTCAAAAGTCTTGGGTTAAGCTAAATGAAAAATGGAATGAGACTAAATCATATCTTAAACGTTCTAGAGATAGTATAAATAGTGGATTAAATGAAATAAAAATATTACAGGACGAGTATTTTTTATTGAAAGAAAATAGCGATCAAAAAATTAAAGAAAACATTGAAAAGAATAATTCTTTGATAAAAGAAATAGCGATCAAAGAAACAGAACTTCAATCTCGATTAGATCGAGTAAATGAGTTAGAGAAAATGATTAATGAACAAAAGACTTCTTTAAATCAGCTAAAGGAAAGTCTTTCAGATGCCCTATTGAATTTCGAAGGAAAAGGTCTTACTGTCAAACAGCGTAATGGAAAAGTTTATATTTCTATGGAAAATAAACTTTTATTTAAGTCTGGAAAATGGGACATTGAAAGGGAAGGTAAAAAGGCCCTTACCCAACTTTCAAGAGTACTAGAAAAAAATCCTGATATCTCCATATTAATTGAAGGGCATACAGATAATGTTCCATTTACTTCAATAGGAGATGTAGAATCAAATTGGGATCTATCCACTAAAAGAGCGACTGCAGTTGTTAAAATACTACTAAAAAACAATCAAATTTTACCCCAAAACCTTACTGCAGCTGGACGTAGTGAATATTTACCTATAGCTCCTAACAGTTCTAAGGAGGGACGTGCGTCTAACAGGAGGATTGAAGTTATACTTAGTCCTTCACTTGAAGAAATAACTAAACTTTTAGAAATAAATAATTAAAGATGGAGTATAATTTATTGCCTGGAACCGATATAAAGGTTAGCAAGATATGTTTAGGTACCATGACATGGGGAAGGCAGAACACAGAAATTGAGGGCCACAATCAAATGGATTTTGCTTTAGAACACGGGGTAAACTTTTTTGATACTGCCGAGCTATATCCTATTCCGCCAAGAGAAAATGAGCAAGGAGATACCGAAAGATTTATAGGAAGTTGGTTTAAAAAAAGTGGAAATCGATCGAAGATCATTTTAGCTTCCAAAATTGCAGGACCGTCATCTTTCACTCAGCATATTAGAAAAGATAAAAGCTATTCTAAAAAATCTATCGATAATGCTGTAGAAAATAATTTGAAGCGTCTACAAACAGACTACATGGATCTCTACCAAATACATTGGCCAGAACGAAATACAAATTTCTTTGGAAAAAGGGGCTATAATTATAAAACTGGAGAGGTTTGGGAAGAAAATTTTGAGGTTATTTTAGATGCTCTTAAAGAACATATCAAAAAAGGAAATATTCGCTACATCGGCATATCTAATGAGACACCATGGGGAACTATGCGATATCTTAGTGCCTCTGAAAATGATCGCCCAAGGGTAAGGACTATTCAAAATCCTTATTCACTCCTTAACCGAACTTTTGAAGTGGGAAATTCTGAAATATGTCACCGAGAAGACTTTGGACTTTTGGCGTATTCTCCTCTGGCTTTTGGGGTTTTATCAGGAAAATATCGTGGAGGAAAAAAACCTGAAAATGCAAGGCTAACTCTATTTCCAAATTATGATAGATATAGTTCTGACCCTTGTAAAAAAGCTGTTGAAGCTTATTATGCTTTAGCAAAAAAAAATGGGTTAACTCTGACACAATTATCCCTTGCTTTTGTAAACGATCGACCTTTTGTAACCAGTAATATTATTGGGGCAACAAGTATTTCTCAACTTAGAGAGAATATTGAAACAGCATCTATTAAACTTAGTGATGAAATACTTGAAGAAATTAATATTATTCATGAGTCTATTCCAAATCCTTCAACCTAATATATTTATGGAATAGCATCAATCAATTTTTTTGTGTAAGCATTTTTCGGATTTTTATAAAGTTTATCTGCTTCTTGTAATTCTACAAGTGACCCATTTTGCATCACCATTATTCTATCTGACATATATTTAACCACAGCTAAGTCGTGTGAAATAAAAATATAACTAAGGCCTAAGTCTCGCTTAAGGTCATTTAAAAGATTCAGAACTTGAGCTTGTACAGAAATATCTAGAGCAGCTACTGATTCATCACAGATCAAAACTTTTGGCTCCACAGCTAGTGCTCTAGCGATAACAACTCGTTGACATTGTCCACCTGAAAGTTCGTGGGGATATCTATTTCTATATTCTGAATCTAAGCCAACCTTTGATAAAAGCTCAATGACTCTCTGCGAATAATCTATATTAGATTTTGATGAATGAACAAAAAGGACTTCTTCCAAAGCTCTTCCAACAGTTTTATATGGATGTAATGCAGAATAAGGGTCTTGAAAAATTAATTGAACATCTTTTCTTAATTGGTCAATATGATTTTTGTTATTAAAAGCAACTTTTACTCCTTGCCAGAAAAATTCTCCAGATGTAGCTGGATCTAAATAGACTAGCGTTTTAGCCAGAGTTGATTTACCACAACCCGACTCACCCACTAGACCTAAAGTTTCTCCTGGATAGAGTGAAAACGAAGTTTGATGCAAGGCTTTCAAACTACTTTTCCCCCTAAACCAATTATTATTAAAATAATTTTTCTCAAAATCTTTGATTTCAATTAAAGGTTTTTGAGCATAAAGTTCATTATGTTTTTCTAACCTTTTTGATAATGAAGTTTTTTTAGGTTTAAACATGCTATTTGAGTAGTCTTTAATTGTTGGTAATCGTTCTAAACGAACTCCAATTTCAGGACGAGCAAACATTAAGCCTTTAGTGTAATTATGTTTTGGATTTTGAAATAAAACGCTTGAATTTTCTGATTCTACAATACGTCCTTCATGCATAACCAAAACTCGATCTGCCAATTGTTTTACAATAGCAAGATTGTGAGAAATGAATAAGATGCTCATTTCATATTTTTTTTGAAGAGATTTAAGCAACTCCATAATTTCTTTTTGAACAGTCACATCTAATGCAGTAGTCGGTTCATCAGCGATCAAAAGCTTTGGATTACATAGTAATGCCATTGCAATCATAACACGCTGTTTTTGGCCTCCACTTAATTCATGAGGGTATGATTTTAAAATACGCTTATAATCATTCAATTGAACATCTCTTAGGCATTTTTTAACTAGCTCTTCTTTCTGTTTTATTTTTAATTGTCGATGAATTTGAAGCACTTCAAAGAGTTGTTTTCCACATCTTATGCTAGGATTTAGACTGGACTGGGGTTCTTGAAAAACTATACCAAGAGTATTCCCTCGGTTTTTTTGCCAATCTTTGGAATTAAAAGTCATCAGATTTTGATTGTCAAAAATCATTTGGGTTGCATTAATTATAGCTTGTTTTGGCTGAAGGCCAATTAAGCTTAAAGCAGTCATTGATTTTCCACTGCCAGATTCACCAACTATTGCAACAATTTCTTTAGTGTAAATTTTAAATGAAAGATTTTTTAGAATCTTATTTTTACCAATATATAACGATGCATTTTCTACCTCCACTAGGGTTTTTTTTTCTTTAGACATGAGCTAAATATATATTAGTTATTTTTAATAATATACTAATTTTATAGCAAGATTTTTTTAGAACTATTTAATTTAAAATATTCATTCAGGATTAGGATTAAGCTCTATAGCAGCATCCATATAGATGTAAATATCTTCAGTAAATTCATCTTTAATTGGTTTTTTTGGTCCTATACTGTGGCCTAACCGCACAAGAATCAGATCTTCTTCTGGAAAAGTTATAACATATTGGCCTAAGTGACCACGCATCATAAAAACTTTATGTCCTTTATATTCTTTTAACCACCAACTATATCCATATTCAGGGCTTTCTTGAAAACGTGGTTTAGTTGATTTTGAAACAAAAGCTGAGTCTAAAAGAACCTTCCCATTCCATTTACCGTGATTTTTATAGAGTTTTGCTAAACGTGCAAAATCTTTAGCATTAGAAGCAATACAACAGTATGCCTTTTCAACTCCTTTTTCTGCACTATCCACTTGCCAATAACCTTCGAATTCAAAACCCATTGGATTCCATAGAGTTTCATAAAGATATTCAGTTAAATTTTTTCCGGTGGCTTTTGATATTACCATACCAAGTAGTTGGGTTGTTCCACTTTTATATATATATTTTTTACCAGGTATTTCATCAATCGGTTGCCCTAATATTAAGTTGTCTAAATCGTTAACAAAGTAAGCTGCAGTTGTTACCGAAACAGGAGAGTAATATGCTTCGTCCCAGAGTTGGCCTGAAGCCATACTTGCTAGATCCCCAACTGTCACCTTATCAGCATATGAGCCTTTTAATTCAGGGATAAAATCTTTAACCATTTGATCTAAACTTCTAATATGTCCTTGCATAATTGCTTTCCCCAAAAGGGCAGAGACATAACTTTTAGCCATTGAAAATGAATTGCTCTTAGAATCAGGGGCATAATTATCATAGTATTTTTCAAAATAAATGCTATCATTTTTGATCAGAACGAAGGCTACAGTTTGTGTTTTTTTATGATAGTTTTCTAGATCCTCAGATAAATTAATACTATTATATTTTTTGTGTTTAGGCCATGCCTGAGGATTTTCAGATGGAGGAAGGATGTTATTATCAAATTGCTTGTAATCATCTAAGTATGCTGTAATGTGTCCCTTGAAGTATATTTTTGAGACTGCATTAAGAATATAGTCGTAATCTGATATATAAATTAGGCCAATTAGAGTAAGGATTACAAATCCAATGGCAGAAATAATTCTTTTTTTCATAATATTATAATGACTTTGTTATTATCCAATGTATAAATCTTTTTTTAATAACTTATATTGGGATATTAAAACTTATAAAAGGAATTAAAATGAAAAAGTTTAAATGGGAAGGAGTTATGCCTGCAATTACTACCCAGTTTAATTCACAAGGAAAATTAGATTTAGATGCCTTTAAACACAATTTATCTCATCAGATAAAAGCAGGTGTTAATGGAATTATTCTGGGAGGTACTTTAGGAGAAGCGAGTACAATTTCAACTTCAGAAAAACAAAAACTCTTAGCAACTACTCTTCAAGAGATCAATGGTAAAATTCCTGTTATTATGAACATTGCGGAACAAACAACAGCTGAAGCAGTTCGTTTAGCCAAGAAATCTGAGTTAGAAGGTGCTGATGGAATAATGCTTCTACCTCCAATGCGATATAGAGCTACAGATGAGGAAACTGTAGCTTATTTTTCTTCAGTGGCTAACTCAACTGAGTTACCGATTATGATTTACAACAATCCTGTTGATTATAAAATAGAAGTAACCCTAGACATGTTTGCTGAGTTGGAGCAATATAAAAACATTACTGCTGTTAAAGATTCTACTCGTGATATAACTAATGTAACAAGAATGATTAATTATTTTGGGGATCGTTTTAAAATTTTATGTGGTGTAGATACCATTGCTATGGAGTCATTACTAATGGGTGCTGATGGATGGGTGGCAGGATTAGTAGATGCTTTTCCTGAAGAGACGGTAGCAATATATTCCTTTTGTAAAAGAGGTGAATTAGAAAAAGCCCGTTCAATTTTTAGTTGGTTTTTACCGTTATTAGAGTTAGATATTTCCCCCCAACTAGTACAAAACATAAAACTTTGTGAAGTAGCTACAGGATTAGGAACAGGATATGTCAGACCACCAAGACTTCCCTTAAAAGGAACTGAATTAAAAAGGGTACAAAAAATTATTAAAACTGCTCTAGATGAAAGGCCAATGAATTTAGATTATAAAAAATACTTATGATAAAAGCTCAGAATTTAGTAGCAGGTGATTGGCAAAAAAATCCTGAGGCCCTAACCTTTCAAACTGTAAATCCAAATACAAATCAAAAATTACCAACCCTTTTTCAACAGGCAAGTATAGATCAAATTCATAATGCCGTTACAAAAGCATCATATGTTTTTGAATATTATGCATCAACATCATTACAAAATAGGGCACACTTTTTAAAAACTATTGAAAAGGAACTTAATAGATTAAGTCATTATATTTTAAAAATCTATCAAGATGAGTCTGCTCTTCCAATGGCAAGAGCTGAGGGAGAATTTCAACGAACTATTCTACAAATTCAGCGATATGTAAGATTATTAAATGATGGATCTTTTATTCAACCTGTAATCAGTACAGAAGGACCTGATCTCAGAAAAACCCTTCAGCCCATTGGTCCAATTGCAGTTTTTGGAGCCAGTAATTTTCCATTAGCTTTTTCAACGGCTGGGGGTGATGCGATATCAGTATTTGCATCCGGTTGCCCTCTGATAATAAAAGCACATCCCTATCACGCAGGGACTAGTTCGTTAGTTGCTGAGGCTATCCATAATGCTATTAATTATTGTGGTCTTCCCAAAGAAATATTTTCTCATTTAGGAGGCACTTCAAACACTATTGGAATTGAGTTAGTAAGTCATCCTTTCTTAAAAGGAGTTGGATTTACTGGGAGTTTTAAAGGAGGTAAAGCATTATATGATATAGCTCAGAAAAGATCAGAGCCCATTCCAGTTTTTGCTGAAATGGGAAGTGTAAATCCAGTTTTTATAACAGAAAATCGATTAGCAGCTGATAAAAGCATAGCTAAGACGCTAGCTGATTCAATAGCACTCGGCACTGGACAATTTTGCACCAATCCAGGAATGATAATTTTTTGTGATTCTCAAGATGGGAGTAATATTTTATCTGAAGTTAGTATGCATTTAAGTAAAATGAGCTTACCACCGATGGTTCACAATAATATTGAAAAAAGTTATTTGCATCAATTAGAGGAACTCAATAAAAATAAAGCAATAAAACTTTTTAAAACCCCCGGGAATTATTCTGCCCTGGGGATAGTCACATATGATGACATTTTTGAAAACATAAAACTAACTGAAGAGGTTTTTGGGCCTTTTAGTTTATTTGTTAAATGTGAGTCTATCAAACAAATGCAAGATTTAATTAAAATTATTCCAGGACAACTTACAGCAACCATTTTATCAAATCAAAATGAGTATTTGGAAATCGAACCTCTTGTGACTAAACTAAAAAATAAAGTCGGAAGATTACTTTTTGGCGGAGTTCCAACAGGTGTTGCTGTAACTCAAGCAATGCAACATGGGGGACCTTATCCTTCAACTACAGATGCACGTTATACTTCAGTAGGGACAGATGCTATTTATCGCTGGCTTCGTCCAATTTCTTTCCAAGATTGTCCAAAAAATTTACTTCCATTAGAATTACAAGATGATAACCCTCTGGGAATTTTGAGATCAATAGATGGCCATTTAACAAAAAAATCGTTATGAATTCAAGAAATCGTATTGTATTTGATTGCGTGGATGCATATACTGCTGGAAACCCTGTTCGTCTGGTAAAATCACCGCAGCCAATTCTTGAAGGAACTACTATTGCAGAAAAAAGGATTCACTTTATAAGAGAATATGATTGGATTCGGACGGGATTAATGTTTGAACCCCGTGGTCATGATATTATGAGTGGAAGCTTTTTTTATGCCCCAGAAAATAATGAAAATGATGTAGCTATTTTATTCATAGAAACTTCGGGATGTTTACCTATGTGTGGGCATGGATTAATAGGTGCTATAACAATTCTTTTAGAAGAGAAATTGGTTCTTCCCAAAACCAACGGAACCTTACGTGTAGAGACTCCTGCAGGATTAGTGGTTGCTTCTTATGAGCAAATAGAAGGTAAAGTTAAAATGGTAAAATTCAAGAATGTTCCTTCATTTTTAGCCATGTCTGATTTAGAGATCAACTGTTCAGAATTAGGAGTTTTGAAATTGGATATTTCTTACGGAGGTAATTTTTACGCAATTATAGACATTCAGAAAAATTTTTCGGGAATCAGTAAATACAGTGCAGCTGAACTAATTAGATGGAGTAGGGAAATAAGAGAAAAAGTTAATGAAAATCATAGCTTTGAACACCCCCTGGATAAAAATATTAAAGACTGTAGTCATGTTTTGTGGGGAGGGATCTCAGCCAAAGATAAATCCATTGTAACTAATGCTGTTTTTTATGGTGATAAAGCCATAGATCGATCACCATGTGGTACAGGAACATCAGCACGGATGGCTCAAAGGTTTTCAAAGGGAAAGTTGAAATTAAATGAGGATTTTATTCATGAAAGTATTATTGGTTCAAAATTTATAGGTCGTGTAGAAGCTGAAGCTAAAGTGGGATCATTTAAAGGTGTAATTCCAAGTATCCAAGGAAATGCTAGAATTATAGGATACAACAAATTAATTTTAGATCCAGATGATCCTTATGTAAAAGGTTTTCAAGTCCTCTGATATGCGTAAAAAGGAAGTAATCGTTGTAGGGGGAGGGATTATTGGTCTTGCAACAGCTTATTATTTAAATCTTGAAGGGCATGATGTAAGTGTGATTGATCAAGACAAAATTAAATCAGGTACTTCTCACATTAACTCTGGATATTTAACACCAAGCCATATTATTCCTTTGGCAGCACCAGGAATGATATCTAAGGGTTTTCGATGGATGTTTAATAATTCTAGCCCGTTTTATATTAAACCAAGATTTAACCTAGATTTGGTCAATTGGGGGATGAAATTCATCAAATCTTGTACTTCCGAACATGTACAAAAATCGATGAAATCTATTTTAGATATAAATCTTTTAAGCAAAAAATTATTTATAGAAATGCAGCAGTCTAATACTTTTGATTTTCATTTAGAATCTAAAGGTTTACTAATGGCATATAAGACTTCTGTTGCGGAGCGAGAGGAAGCTAAAGCAGCTAGTTGGGCAAAGGATTTGGGGATTATAGTTAAACAATTATCCAAAGAAGAAATTTTAAAAATACAGCCTAAAGTTCCCATGGAGGTTGCGGGAGCATTTATGTATGAAAGTGATGCCCACACGACACCAGAACTATTTATGAACAACTTAAAAAATCATTTAATGTCTCGTGGAGTAAAATTTTTCTTAGATACAGTTGTAACTTCATTTCAAAAAAAAGAGAAAAAGATTGAAGCATTAAATACAAATAATGGAATTTTCAAAGCTGACGAATTTGTTATAGCTACTGGGGCTTGGACAGAAGGAATTTTGAAGAAATTAGGAATTAAATTATCAATACAAGCAGGTAAAGGTTATAGTTTTGATGTTAAGGACATAACAGGGGTATCAATTCCAGCAATTTTATCAGAAGCAAAAGTAGCTGTGACTCCCATGAGTGGACATACACGTTTTGGTGGAACAATGGAAATTTCAGGGATAAATAGTAAAATCAATTCAAGGAGAGTTTTGTCTATAGTAAATGCGGCCAAAGAATATTATCCAGGTATTGAAATTCCATTGACTTCAGTTGATAAAGCCAGGAGTGGATTAAGACCTTTATCTACTGACGGACTTCCCTTTATTGGGAGGCATTCTTCATTCAAAAATCTAGTTTTAGCCTCTGGACACGCAATGATGGGTTGGAGCCTTGGACCAGCAACTGGAAAATTAATAACTGAATTAGTCTCTGGCTATGATCCATCTTTAGATTTAAAGCCTTATTCTCCAGAAAGGATTTAATATTAGATAAGTTTAACTGCTTGTTCAGCAAAATAAGTTGCAATTAAAGATGCTCCTGCTCGTTTGAAACTGATGAGTTGTTCTATTATAATTTGATCATGATCTAGCCATCCTTTTTCAGCAGCAGCTTTAAGCATTGCATATTCTCCACTTACTTGATAAGCTGCTATAGGGGCATCCACATTTTTACTCAATTCGCTAATAATATCCAAATAGGCTATACCCGGTTTAACCATTACTATATCAGCTCCTTCTTCTATGTCACGTTTTGCTTCAATTAATGCTTCTTTTCGATTCCTAAAATCCATTTGATATGTTTTTTTATCATCAAAATTAGGAGCTGAATTTAGTGCATCTCGAAAAGGACCATAGAATCCAGATGCATATTTTGCACTGTAGCTCATAATCACTGTATTTATGTAATTCTCCGCTTCAAGAAGTTCACGGATTTTTAGGACTCTTCCATCCATCATGTCACTAGGAGCGATAACGTCAGCACCTGCTTGAGCATGAGATAAAGAAATATTTGAAAGAATATTTACTGTAGGATCATTCAAAATTTTCCCTTTTTCGACGATTCCGTCATGTCCATAAGAGGAATAAGGATCTAGTGCTACATCAGTCATAACAACC
>CETQ01000168.1_pt1 | contig 13552 bp, 15 predicted proteins | sample 531261 | NCBI WGS metagenome assembly CETQ01 (sample SAMEA2622376, study PRJEB7988) | marine metagenome | biome: marine biome (ENVO:00000447); feature: surface water layer (ENVO:00002042); material: "saline water (ENVO:00002010), including plankton (ENVO:xxxxxxxx)" | depth 5 m
CACATCACAGTTAAGAAGTATGGTCATAAAAATTCTTCTTGCTAAATTTGATGATGATAAATCTATTTACGAATGTGCTGATGATTGGTGTAGTAAACAGGTTACTTCACATGGGGTTGTCAAATATTACGAAGCGTATTATAATGAGACTAAATAGAATACTTGTTTTAAAAACATGCAAAAAATAATCAATGTACTTGCTGTTGCGTCTTTCGCTGTATCTGGTGCCGTTGTCGCTAGTGGCGTATATGTATATGTCAACCGTGGTGCCATCATTGATGAAATTAAATCACAGGCTCTGGGAGGTCTTACGGGGTCTCTTGGGGTAGGAGGTCTACCTGCTTTGCCTAGTGGTGGTGCTCCTACTAAAATTACACCAGCACAGGTTATTCCTGTTCCTTCTACTCCTGCACCCATCAAGTTCTGATGTTCTCTTGCAATCCCGTCTATCCACCCGTAACTGGGTGGTTAGAGGTTGGGTTATCTAAGGAAGTTGTAAACTACCTTTGGTCAAGAATTGATAAAGCACAAGGTTCTGCTAAAGGAAATTTAGCAGGACATATTTCTTCAAGCTTAGATTTAGTAGATGAAAATAAATATTTTGAAAATATATTATTAGGTTGCGTTCAAAACTATACACAACAATTTCCATATACCCCAAAGAAACTCAATCACATGAAGATTGAGGGATTGAAACTTAATGGGTTTTGGGTTAACTATCAAAAAGAACATGAGTTCAATCCTTCACATGATCATGGTGGAGTTTTTTCTTTTGTGGTATGGATGAAAATCCCTACTATATCTAAGGATCAGAACAATAAAGATTTTTTACGAGATGTCAACAATTCTGTAGCAAGCGACTTTGAGATGTCATACATAGATACATCTGGTGTAATTACATCCTACATTTATAAAATGAATCCAGATATGGAGGGCAACATGTTATTCTTCCCTTCGTCCTTTAGACACGGAGTCTATCCTTTCTATGATTGTAATGAGGATAGAATCTCAATTTCAGGAAACCTATACTATACTTAAAGTATGTTATCAACTCAATATCGTCTCAGACTAGAATCAATATGTAAAGATATTGCCTCTGGATCTGAAGTTAGTTTAGAAGACATGATCTGGGCAAATAAGTTAGCAAAGGCAAATACTAGTGCCAGAGGCATGTTAAACACAGCAAGAAGATTGTCTACAAATCCTGACGATTCTTTTCTTAACGGGTTGAATATTGGTGACCCCGATTCAACCAACCATAAAAGGGGTTTCGGTTCTCCTGAAGATATAGTAGACTGGTTTCATCAGGAGAGATCGGATGACTGGAGACAACGCGATTAACTTTCCTAAGAGAGTTACTATTAATGGTCAGACCAAATATCAATGTCCACACTGTGATCATTTATCTGATACACTGTATGGATTAATGAAAGGTCACCTAAAGTATTTCTGCAATCATGTTCACCGTTGAATTTCACAAAAGTTTCTGTAGGGAGTGGGGATGGTCTAAACAAAAAATATTGTCTATGGTTCCCTTTGAGGATAAAACTTTAAAAGACCACCACATATCATTTACAGATTATTTTAAACAAGATATTCCTGAATATAGTTCATTGTTCATGTCTATAGTTAGGGATGCCTTGGAAGAGTTTGCATATAAATCAGAATACAAATTTAATGATGTAACAGCACTTTGGTGTCAAAGATATAATAACGGAGATTATTTTCAACCACATGATCATGGTGGGATAGGATACTCATGTGTTTTTTACGCAGAGTATGATCAGAAGGAACATGGAAGTACAACATTCTTCGCACCATTCCAAAGTGCTGATGGTCACAGAAAATCATATAGTCCTACAGTAGGAGAGGGAGAGTTATTAATATTCCCTGCAAATGTCATGCATATGGCACCTCCTAATTACAGTAATAAACATAGAACTATTTTCTCTTTTAATTTAATATAAATATCTCTATCTGGTATTTTGTGAATAGATGGATAGTATCTACGAAAAAGCACAATCTCTTAGAGAGGGTAAGAAAAGAGGTCTTTGGGACAACATTCATGCTAAGCGTAAGCGTGGAGAGCGTCCTGCTAAACCTGGTGAGAAAGACTATCCTAAAACTCTCAATGTAGAGGCAAAGGTAGATGAGAGGTTACCTGATTATAAGAGAGCAACTGCTAGAGATAAAAGATATGGCAATCCACATGGGTCACATGAATTAGGTGGTGGTATCAGAAAGGATAGAAGAGCAGACCATGAAGATAGAAGAGGTAAAAAAACTAAAACTTTTGAAGACTTTGTTTCTGAGAAGAGAGGTCTTTGGGACAATATCCATGCTAAGCGTAAGCGTGGAGAGCGTCCTGCTAAACCTGGTGACAAAGACTATCCTAAGACACTTAATGTAGAAGGATTGACTGGTGATAGAGCACTCCGTGCTCGTCAGATGCAAGATAGCGATATTAAGAAAGGTGGTGGTAAGAGAACTGATGCTGATAGAGATACAGCATTTAGACTTGGAACTGGTACTAGTGAGGATAGAGTTTCACAGAAAAAAAGAAAAGGTGTTAGTGCCCAAGGTAAAGGTAATGCAGCTAAGCGTCGTATGAATGAAGAGGAGGTGATGGAGCAGATGAGTCGTGAAAAGTTTGATACGATGAGTGGTAAACCATCCAGTGCTCTTTCTCGTGGTGGTGAGACTTCAACGATTCAGAAGAAAATTAATAAAGCGAGAATTGATGCTAATGCGGCTGGTGCTCGTGGTACTGAGTTTGTGAAGCCAGCTAAACTTCAACAAACAGTGAATAAAGCTGCTACGATGAGATTCAATTCTTACGAACCAGAAGGTGAGATGGTTGAAGGAAAGGGTTATCAACCAGAGATAGAGCATAGTAAACTGGGTGATGCTAAAAAGAAAAAAGATAAGGAAAGAGAATCTAAATTACCACCTCATCTACAGGGTGATGCTATTGGTAAAGCAAGAAAAGCATTTGCACATACCAATACTTATGAAGCTTGTTCTTGGAGAGATGAACTTGAGTTTGTTCAAGAGGGGTCTGCAGCATGGCAAAGAAAAGAGGGTAAGAATAAATCTGGAGGATTGAATGAAAAAGGTAGAAAATCTTATGAGAGAGAAAATCCTGGTAGTGATTTAAAAGCACCACAACCTGAAGGAGGTCCCAGAAAAAGATCTTTCTGTGCTAGAATGGGTGGTGTTAAAGGACCGATGAAAAAACCTAACGGGGAACCTACTCGTAAGGCGTTGGCACTTAGAAAATGGAAGTGTTAATTGACAACATTTGGAATTGCTAATGTATCTAAAGACCTACCAGTCTTTAGCACGACTCTAGAGTATGAAAATCTAAAAACTTTAATTGCTGATCACAAAAGAGTATACCCTCAAAAGTATAGAAGTAATGTGCAAGCATGGAGGAGTGACTGGTTTACTCATAAAAAAGATCCTAGATTTCAAGAGTTCGTAGATGTCTGTACGCAGGCATGTAATTTTTTATCTGCCAATCATTTTAAGGCAGAGTGTTCTCTTGTGTGTTCTAATATGTGGGTAGTGGATTATGAGAAAGGTGACTGGACTAAAGACCATGACCATTTTCCCGATGTTATGTCATGTGTTTATTTTGTTGATGTAGAAGAAAATTGTGCTCCTATTATCTTTGAAGATCAATTAAAAATACAACCTAAGAATAATTTACTTATATTTTTTCCATCTTTATTAAGACATAAAGTGCCACCTACAGATTCTAAAAGAATAGTTATATCAATGAATTTTAGACTTGCAGCAGCGATACCAAATATTGAATACACAAATGGTTTAGGAGGAATAAACTAACCATGGTTGTATGGGGTGTTATTTGGATGGTAGCGATACTAGTAATAGTAGTATCTTGGTACATTTACTATATACTTCGTATGGCATTTGAAGAATGAATAATAACGAGATATACTTAGGTAACCCTAACCTAAAAAAAGCAAACACTCAAATTGAATGGAGCAAATCTCAAGTCAAAGAGTTTATCAAGTGTAAAAACGATCCAATTTACTTTGCTAAAAATTATGTAAAGATCGTTTCTCTTGATAAAGGTCTTGTTAACTTTGACATGTATGATTTTCAAGAAAAGTTAATTAGAAATTTCCACGAAAAGAGATTTAATATTTGCAAAATGCCTCGTCAAACAGGTAAGTCAACTACTTGTGTTGCATACCTCTTGCATTATATTGTATTTAATGATAGTGTTAATGTAGGTATTCTAGCAAACAAAGCAGCAACTGCTAGAGAACTACTTGGTAGATTACAAACTGCATATGAAAACATTCCTAAGTGGATGCAGCAGGGTATCCTATCATGGAACAAAGGATCAATGGAGTTAGAAAATGGATCAAAGATACTGGCAGCTTCTACATCTGCAAGTGCTGTCCGAGGCATGTCGTTCAATATCATTTTCCTCGACGAGTTCGCCTTTGTCCCAAATCATATCGCAGAAGCGTTCTTTAGTTCTGTTTATCCTACTATTACATCTGGTAGTTCCACAAAAGTCATAATGGTGTCTACCCCCTGTGGTATGAATCATTTCTACAGGTATTGGCATGATGCACAGAGAGGTAAGAACGAATATACTGCTACTGAAGTTCATTGGTCTGAAGTGCCTGGCAGAGATGCTAAATGGAAGGAACAGACTATCAAGAACACATCTGAACAACAGTTTAAGGTTGAGTTTGAATGTGAGTTCTTAGGATCTGTTGATACTCTTATTAGTGTAGTTAAACTTAGGAATCTTGTATTTGAAGATCCAATAGAGAATAATGGAAAAGGACTTGTCCTATATGAAAGACCTGTAAAAAATAATGATTATATCATTACGGTTGACACTGCTAGAGGTATTGACCATGACTATTCATGTTTTGTAGTATTTGATATTACAACATATCCATATAAGACTGTGGCAAGGTATAGGAATAATGAGATCAAACCTATGCTGTTTCCTAATATCATAATGGATGTAGCAAGAGCGTACAATGAAGCATATGTATTGGTAGAGATTAATGACATCGGAGAGCAAGTAGCATCTATCCTTAACTACGATTTGGAATATGAAAATTTATTAATGTGTGCTATGAGAGGTAGAAATGGTCAACAAGTAGGATCAGGATTCTCTGGTAGTAGGACACAGATGGGTGTCAGAATGACACAAGCTGTTAAGAAGTTAGGTTGCTCTAACTTGAAAACCTTAATGGAAGATGATAAGATAGTAACAAATGATTACGATATCATTGCTGAACTTACTACCTTTGTTCAGAAAAAACAATCGTGGGAGGCAGAGGATGGTTGCCACGATGACCTTGCTATGTGTTTAGTCATATTCTCTTGGTTAGTAGCACAAGACTACTTTAAAGAGATGACAGATACGGATGTCCGTAAACGCATCTATGAAGAACAGAAAAATCAAATTGAGCAAGACATGGCTCCTTTTGGTTTTATTTTAGATGGTGTAGATGATGAAGATGAGTTTGTTGATGGAGAAGGTGACAGGTGGGCAAAGGTTGATGAGTATGGTGATCGTTCTTACATGTGGGAGTACAAATGAAAATTGTTATTGTTAGTGGTGGATTTGATCCTATTCATAGTGGTCACATTGCACACTTCAAAGCAGCAAAAGAACTAGGAGATATCCTAATAGTAGGATGTAACTCTGATGAATGGTTGACTAGAAAAAAAGGTAAACCCTTCATGCCAATAGAAGAGAGAATGTGTATCATCAAAGAATTATCATGTGTAGATAGTTGCGTAGCATTTAATGATGATAATAATAGTTCTATAGACCTGATTAGTAAGGTACTAGAAATATTTGATGATGTGGTGTTTGCTAATGGTGGAGATAGAACAAAAGATAATATACCAGAGATAGATGCATTTGATAAAGATCCTAGAGTGTCATTTGCATTTGGTGTAGGTGGTGAGGATAAGAAAAACTCTAGTAGTTGGATTCTGTCACAATGGACTTAGAAGATCAATTCGATACAGCAAGTTTATTATTAACAGAAAGAAGATGTAGGATTTGTGGTGTCACAAAAAACTTGATTGAAGATTTTTATATAACTCATAAAAATAGCACACATCTCCAATCATCTTATTCTTACGAATGTAAAAAATGCACAATCAATAGAATTACTAGTAGGAGAAAGAAAGATATCTGCGATTGGACATATCCAGACTGGTAGTGTGTTCATGTACTGTTTCCCCAATTAAAAGTGTCTAAACAATAAATAATCATAGACAAATTGGATTCTATTAGGGGATAATCAGATGCCACTAAATTTAGCATCTCCTGGAATTGTTGTAAGGGAAGTAGACCTAACCAACGGTAGAGTCGATGCAACATCGACAAAGACCGCTGGACTAGCCGCTCCCTTTGCTAAAGGACCAGTAGAGAGACCTCAACTCATCGAGACAGAAGCCGATCTCTTGGATACCTTTGGACAACCTTATCCTAAGGATAACCATTACGAGTATTGGTTGACTGCATCGTCTTATCTCGCATACGGTGGCGTGATGAGAGTAGTTCGTGCAGACGACGAAGAACTTAAAAATGGTTTTGTGGGAGTTGCAGCAAGCGTTAAAATCAAGTCCGTAGATGACTATGTTGACGCAGGTTACGCAGAAAATACTCTCTCAGGTGTTACATACGCAGCAAAAAATCCTGGCTCATGGTCAAACGGAATTAAGGTTGCGACCATCGACGCTTTTGGAGATCAGGTATTAAGTGGTATCGTTACTACTGATGTATTAGGATACGGTTCTACTACAGTTCCCATTGACCCAATTGATCTAAAAGTTGGTTACGCTGTTACACAGACTGTCCCTGCAGGAACTGTTATCGCAGGAGCTGGTAGCACTAGCATTTTAGATGGTTTCTTAAAAGGTATCATCACCGAGATTGGTAACTCTACAATTACTGTTAAGGTGGTATCACATGTCTCTGGCATGGGCACTGAGACTGCTGTTGACTATCAACAGGCAGGTACTTATCAGTTCTCTGAGACTGGAAACCTTGGTATTCATACTAACGAGTCTAGAAGATATGGTAGTTGGAGAGGTCTTCCAGCAAACGAATACAGTGGTTTAACCACTTACACAGGATCTGTAGACTGGTTTGATCAACAAGTTATTAGTCTTAGCAACGGTTCAACCGTTAAGTGGAATCAGATTGCGGAGAGACCTGGCACATCATCTTATGCTGCTCAAAGAAACTCAAGATTTGACGAGGTTCATGTTGTTGCATATGACGATACTGGAACTTTAACTGGTAACTCTGGAACTATTCTAGAGAAACACACTAGTCTCTCTAAAGCAAAGGATGCTTTATATTCAGCAGGTGCTCCTGCATACTGGAGAAAGGTTATCGAAGTTGGTTCACCAAACCTATTTGCTGGTGGTGCTCCTGCTGGTATCACATCTACAGGTTTCGCTGATGATGGTTGGGATACATTTGGTGATGGTGGATGGGATCAGAATACTGAGAACATCTCCTTCAGTTGTATTGGTAACTATGTCAAGATCCTTGGAGGTGGTAAAGACTATAATGGTATTTCTACCATTACTGAGTCTGGTGCTCTTAACCTTGATATTGGTGCTCTTTCAGAAGCATATGACTATCTTAGAGACCCTGATCTTTTTGATATTGACTTCTTACTTCTTGGTAATGCCGCTCATGGTAAACATGAAACACAAGCATTATCTAATAAACTGATTGAAATTGCAGAATTTAGAAAGGATTGCGTCGCATTCCTCTCACCATTCAGAGGATCATTCTTGACTCCTACTGGTAGTGGAGAGTCACTACAATTAAATGTAGACACTGTGACTGACAACATTGTTAGTTACTACTCACCAATCACATCAAGTTCTTACGCGGTTCTTGACAGTGGTTACAAGTACATGTATGACAGGTTCAATCAGCAATTCCGTTACATTCCAATGAACGGAGATATCGCTGGTACATGTGCTAGAAACGATATCAACAACTTCCCTTGGTTCTCACCAGGCGGAACAGCAAGAGGTGCTATCTTAAATGCTGTAAAACTAGCATACGCTCCTAACAAAGTACATAGAGATAAACTCTATTCTAATCGAATCAACCCTATCATCTTCTCACCTGGTGCAGGAATTATCCTCTTCGGTGATAAGACTGGATTAGGTAGGTCTTCTGCCTTTGACAGAATCAATGTTCGCAGACTGTTTATCTTCCTTGAGAAGGCAATCGCTGCAGCAGCAAAAGATGTGCTCTTTGAGTTCAACGACGAGATTACTAGAATTAATTTCATCAACATTGTTGAACCATTCCTCCGTGATGTGCAGTCAAAACGAGGTATTCAAGATTTCGTCGTTATTTGCGATGAGACCAATAACACCCCTGCTATCATTGACAGCAACGAGTTTGTTGCTGACATCTACATCAAACCCGCAAGATCCATTAACTTTATCGGTCTTACATTTGTTGCTACTCGCACAGGTGTATCATTTGACGAAGTTATTGGTAAGGTCTGATTTAATTAACTAAACCTACAGGTATAAGACCAATGGCAATCAATCAACAGAATCCACCAAAGACTTCTGAACGCACTATCGACAAGTTTAAGTCGAGGTTGACTGGTGGAATTGCAAGACCTAACCTGTTTGAGGTGGTTCTTGCGTATCCAGACGGAGCTGTAGATTCCTCAGTTGCTGACATTGATCCAAAATCAAGATTCCTTGTCAAAGCAGCAAATCTTCCAGCATCCAACATTGCTCCCATTAGCGTTCCATTTAGAGGGAGACAACTTAAAATTGCAGGAGATAGAACATTCGATGAGTGGCAGATTACTGTCATCAACGATACTGATTTTGCAATCCGCACTTCCATGGAAAGATGGATGAACAGCATCGCTAAGGTGTCTGACAACTCTGGTAATATTAATCCTGAGGACTACACTAAAGATGCCTATGTCTACCAGTTAGGTAGAGCTGCAGTTGGTGCTGGTTCAGATCAAGGATCTGGAGAAAATATGCCTGTTCTCAGGACTTATAAATTCTACAGTATCTTCCCAACTAATGTTTCTGCTATCGATCTTTCATACGATTCTTCAGATGCAATTGAAGAATTTACAGTAACCTTCCAAGTCCAATGGTGGGAAGCTGCTGGAAATGGTGGTACTGTTGCTTGATAAATAGATAAGATCAAGTATTTTTTTAATAATGGCCAAACTTTTTGGATTTTCTATTGAAGACAATGACGACCTTGCTAAAGGCGTAGTTTCCCCCATCCCGCAAACAGGCGAGGATGGGGTTGACTATTATATTCAAAGTGGATTTTCCAGTCAAGTTATTGACCTTGAAGGGATATATAAGGATGAACATCAATCAATTAAAAAATATAGAGAGATGGCTCTCCACCCTGAGGTGGACAATGCTGTAGAAGATATTGTTAATGAAGCAATTGTAAGCGATACTAATGATAGTCCTGTTGAGATTGACTTAGAAAATCTTAGAGCGTCTGATGGGATTAAAAATAAAATTAGAGATGAGTTTAAACACATCAAAGATCTGTTAGATTTTGATTCTAAATCACATGAGATTTTTAGAAATTGGTATGTTGATGGTAGACTTTATTACAACAAAGTAATCGATATTAAAAATCCTCAGGATGGTATACAGGAGTTAAGATATATCGATCCTATGAAGATGCGTTATGTGCGTAAGGAGCAAAAGAAAAAGGACGAGAGAGGAGATCTTTTTAATACTAGTCAAGTACATCAATCAGATAAAGTATTTTTCCCTAAGATTGAAGAATACTTCATGTATACTCCAACTCCTAGATACCCTACCAATATGGTACAGGGTAGTGCTGCTAGTATGACGGGAGTTAAGTTAGCAAAAGATTCTATTACATATTGCACATCTGGTTTAGTAGATAGAAACAAAGGCACTTGTCTTTCATATCTACACAAAGCAATTAAGTCACTTAATCAATTGCGTATGATTGAAGATAGTCTTGTTATCTACAGATTATCTCGTGCTCCAGAAAGAAGAATTTTTTACATTGATGTTGGTAATCTTCCCAAGATTAAAGCGGAACAATATCTAAGAGATGTGATGTCTCGATATAGAAATAAATTAGTATATGATTCTAAAACAGGTGAGACAAGAGACGATAAAAAATACATGTCCATGCTTGAAGATTTTTGGTTGCCTAGAAGAGAGGGTGGTAGAGGCACAGAAATTACAACATTACCAGGCGGACAAAATCTTGGTGAGTTAGCAGACATCGAATATTTCCAATCTAAGTTATACAGATCCTTGGGTGTGCCTGAGTCTAGAATTGCTGGATCAGGAGATGGATTTAACCTTGGTCGTAGTTCAGAAATTTTAAGAGATGAACTTAAGTTTAGCAAGTTTGTAGGTAGACTACGCAAACGCTTTAGTAAGATTTTCTTAGATATGTTGAGGACTCAATTGTTGCTCAAGAATGTTGTCACTCCTGAGGATTGGGAGATTATGTCTGAGCATATTCAGTTTGATTTTATCTACGACAATCATTTTGCAGAACTTAAAGATAAAGAATTAATGGAAGGTCGTTTAGGTCTTCTTGGTATGGTAGAACCTTATGTTGGTAGATACTATTCTACAGAATATATTAGAAGACAAGTCTTGCGTCAAAGAGATCAAGAGATTGTAGAAATTGATCAACAAATTGAAGATGAAATTGCTAAAGGTATCATTCCAGATCCTAATCAAATGATGCTTGAATTAGAGCAGGGTGCCGCAATGGGACTAGATCCAACGCAACAAGGTGCGGATCCAAATGGTCAAGTTCCTGCACAACCTGCTAAACCTACGCTACCTCAACCAGGCGTGGGAGAGGGAGAGATATAAATAAATTATATCAGTAACTTTAATTATGATGGAAGAACTCGTCAACATGATTGCGACAGATGCTTCTGCCGCAGATATTAGCGATCAGATCAAAGATGTGCTTTTTGCAAAATCAGCAAAAAGAATCGATGAACTGCGACCTCATGCAGCTGAAGATCTATTTGGATCACAAGAAGTAGAGGTAGACGATACCGATACTGTTGATACTGTAGAAGATCAACCTCAAGAGGAACCAACTGATGTCTAGAATTTTACTTCTCGGTTCAGATGAAGTTTCAGTGCCAACTACTGCTGGTACTGGAGTGAGTTTTACTCAAGCAACTTGTGTTCGTCTATATAATGCTAACGCTGCTGACAGAGTGATTACTGTTCAAGAAACTAGAGGTGGCACAGGAGTGGGATCATTCACACTCAAAGCAGGCACTTCTGAGATTCTAGAAAAACAAGCAGCATACACAGTATTTGCTAGTGGTGCTGATGTTAAAGGTGTTAAAGTAGGCTTTACTGGCTAATCAAATGAAACTAATTACAGAACAACTTGATGATGTAGAAGTTATCGTTGAAAATCGCAACGGTAAAAAATCTATGTTTATCGAGGGTATCTTCTTACAAGGAGATATTCAAAACCGTAATGGTCGTATGTACCCCATGAATACTCTCCGCAAGGAAGTTCATAGGTACAATGAGAGTTTTGTAAATTCTGGTCGTGCAGTTGGAGAACTCGGTCATCCCGAAGGTCCTACTGTAAATTTAGATAGAGTCTCTCATAAAATTATTTCACTTAAAGAAAGTGGATCTAATTTTATTGGTAAAGCAAAACTGCTCAACACTCCCATGGGCAAGATCGCTCAAAATTTAATTGATGAGGGTGTAAGATTAGGAGTTTCTTCTCGTGGTCTTGGTACTCTTACTGTAAATAATGAAGGGTGTAAAGTTGTCTCAGATGATTTTATGCTCGCAACTGCTGCTGATATTGTAGCAGATCCTTCTGCACCTGACGCTTTTGTTCAGGGTATTATGGAAGGTAAAGACTGGGTTTGGGATGGTGGAGTTGTAAGAGAGCAACTCGCACACAAGACCTATAGAAAGGTAAATACCCTAGTTGATAATAAACAACTTGAAGAGAATAAACTTGGATTATTCCAATCATTCTTATCAAATCTCTAATAATTTATAAATAAACATAGATTACTACTAATATCTATTCGGAGTAAATCACAAATGGCCGCTAAGGAACTTAAGGAAATGGAAAATCCTGTAACAAGGGGTGCGAAATCTGGCGATCCTATGAAGAAAGTTGATGATTCCACTAGTCCTGGAGCATCGGCATCTTATGAGGATCTCGGAGGTCCAACACCTCAGAACTACAAATCCACAGACGACTCTGCCAAGGTAAAAGAGGCAGGTGTCAAAACTGTTAAAGACATCGTAAATCGTGGTGCAGGTAAAGCTGACGCGATGCAATCGATTGGAACTGAAGTGTTGAAGCAAGGTGACAATGTTGACGCAGATGAGTCTGCTGAGGTTGTTGCTGAAGAACCCGCAAACGAGGAAACTACCGTGGATGAGCCTACAGTAAATGTAGAAGAAGATCTCGCAGCTCTCTTCGGTGGTGAAGAACTTTCTGAAGAGTTCCAAAACAAGGCAAAGACCATCTTCGAGGCAGCAGTTAACTCTAAGGTTAACGCTATCAAAGAAGAGATGGCAACCGAATACGAACAGACTTTGACTGAGCACCTTCAAGGTGTTAAGTCCGAGCTCATTGAGCGTACCGATGCATACCTTGAGTATGTGTCAGATGAGTGGCTCAAGGAGAACGCTCTTCAAGTTGAACATGGCTTGAAGACCGAAATGACCGAATCATTCCTTGAAGGAATGAAGAGTCTTTTTGAAGATCATTATGTGTCAATCCCTGAAGATAAATATGATGTGCTGGAAAGCATGGTCAATAAACTAGATGATATGGAGAACAGGCTGAACGAGCAACTAGAGAAGAATGTCTCCCTCAATAAGCGTCTTGGCGATTCTACAGCTGATGGAATTTTCCGTGACATTGCCGAAGGACTTGCTGAGACTCAAAAGGAGAAATTACAGACTTTAGCTGAAGGCGTTGAGTTTGAAGGTGAAGAAGAATACCGTGAGAAGTTGATTACTCTTAAGGAATCTTATTTCCCTAGTGGTAAGACAACTCAGGTTTCCGCTAAATCAGAAACCCTTTCGGAGGGTATTACAAATGGAGATCCAGTTGATGTTTCAGCATCAATGAGCAATTATCTCCAAGCTCTAAAATTGGGCAAAAAATAATCCTGCAAACTCTCAATACACACTAAAATGTACAACGCAGAACAAATTATGGAGAAGTGGGCACCACTTCTCGATGCTGAAGGCGTAGATCCTATTAAGGACGCACACCGTCGTTCAGTAACCGCCGTTCTCCTAGAGAACCAAGAAAAATTCCTCAAAGAGCAAGCTGCCTTTGAAAACGGAACCTCAATGCTAACTGAAGCAGCACCTACCAACTCTGGTAATGCTGTTGGTGCCTCAGGTGCCTTCAGTGGTACGGCAACTGCCTCAGGACCTGTAGCAGGTTTCGACCCAGTTCTTATCAGTTTAATCCGTCGTTCAA
>CETQ01031450.1_pt1 | contig 13174 bp, 8 predicted proteins | sample 531261 | NCBI WGS metagenome assembly CETQ01 (sample SAMEA2622376, study PRJEB7988) | marine metagenome | biome: marine biome (ENVO:00000447); feature: surface water layer (ENVO:00002042); material: "saline water (ENVO:00002010), including plankton (ENVO:xxxxxxxx)" | depth 5 m
ATGATAATTGTAGCGGAGCAACAATGATTGAAGCAAATGAGGATGAAAGCTGTGTTGCTTCTGGTTCTGGAACATTAGTTGCAGCAACCCCTTCATCTGAAAGTAACTCATGTGATGGCTCTGCTGATGATGATGTTTGGTTTGAGTTCACAGCTGTATCTCAAAATCATGCCATTTCTCTTTACAATATAGTGGGAGACACACAGGATTTATATCATGTGCTATACCAAGGTGATGGATGTGATAATTTAAATCAGATATATTGTAGTGATGATAACAACAGTACTGCTAACGATTTAACCGTTGGAGAAAATTATTTTATCAGAGTTTATTCTTATACTGCTAATGAACTGTCAAATTTAACATTTGACATTTGTGTATTCACAGTTCCTCCTCCAATTTCTACAAGTACCACATTATATACTGTTGATGAATTAGTAACAGATGTTTTAATTGATTCTGAATGTAATCAAGCATTTAATGTTACATATAGCACAGGAAGTAATTTTGGAAGTACAAATGGTATTGGATACTTTGAAGCTAATGGTTCTTCATGGCCTTTTGAAAATGGTTTAATTATGACCTCTGGTGATGTTGCAAATGCTATCGGACCAGAAAGTGGTGTTCTTTTAGATGGAACATATGATTGGCCAGGGGATGGTGATTTAGAGGCATTTATACCTGGGCTTAATGCTGGTGATACAAATAATGCATCAATCATAGAATTTGACTTTGTTCCAGTTTCAAATAATATAAGTTTTGACTTTATTTTTGCAGCTGAAGAATATGGAACTTTTCAGTGTACCTTTACCGATGCATTTGCATTCTTATTAACTGATTCATCTGGTAATACAACCAATCTAGCCATAGTTCCTGGCACTAATGACCCTATCTCTGTTTTGACTGTTAGAGATTCGCAGTATAACGGATCTTGTGAATCTGTCAATGCAGAATGGTTTGCAAATTATTATGGACCAGGTGGGCTTCCTCCTCTAACAAGTCCAACAAACTTTATCGGTCATACTGAAGTAATGACAGCTCAATCTACAGTAATTCCAAATGAACTTTACAATATTAAACTCGTTGTAGCTGATGACGGAGATACAATATATGACTCTGCAGTTTTTATTGACGGAGGTAGTTTTGATATTGGTCAATTAGATCTTGGTGAAGACATTTTAGTTTCGTCAGGAAATGCACTTTGTGAAGGTCAAGAAATAGTATTAGATGCTGGTGCTTTACCAAATAATTCTAGTATTGAGTGGTTTATGGACGGAGTTTTAATAGATGGTGAAACTAGTGTGACACTAACTGTAACAGAAACAGCTTTTTATAGCGCAATAATTACTGTGGATAATACTGACTGTGCTTATGGAGATGATATTTTAGTTGAATTCTTCCAATCTCCTATAATAGTTCCTATAGATAATAATATTATAAAGTGTGCAAACGAAGGTTATACATTAGAAGTAAGTGTTGAAAACAGTGGTCAATTAAATTCCCTAACATATATATGGACACTTGATGGAGTTGATATTCAAACTGGAAGTGAAAATACCTACTACTTAGACGAGATGAATGAAGAGTCAGGTGAATTTACCGTTACTGTTTTTGACGATATAACTTATTGCTGGAGCTCAATATCTATAAATGTAGATTTCTATGAAAATAGTTATTGTGTAGATTTACCCCAGGGGCTTTCTCCAAATGGAGATGGCTTTAATGATTGCTTAATTCTTGATCATCTTGAAGATAGAGAGGACATTGATAAAATTGAAGTCTTTAACAGATATGGTACAAAAATTTATGAACTAAATGAATATGTTGATCAATGGTGTGGAGACGATCAAGAAGGTAAAATTGTCCCAGTAGGAACCTATTTTTATATTATTTATTTTAATTCGACTAAAGAACCTATAACTAGCTGGATTTATGTTAACTACTAAAAAACTAATTATGAAAAAAACAATTTTAGTAATACTTATTTTGTTGATTGCAATAAAAACAAACGCTCAACAAGACCCGCAATATACTCAGTATATGTACAATATGAATGTAATCAACCCAGCATATGCTGGATCAAGTGATGCAACTAGTATTGGAATTCTATACAGAGATCAATGGGAGGGATTAGATGGAGCTCCAAAAACAGGAACCATGAATGTTCATTTTCCTGCAGGAAAAAATGTTGGGTTTGGTTTTTCAGCTATTTCAGATGAAATTGGACCTGTCAGTGAAACTAATTTATATATTGATTTTTCCTATACACTAAATCTTGCAAACGAAAACAGACTTGCTTTTGGAATTAAAGCTGGTGGTACTTTTCATGATATTGGGTTAATAGACCTAGCATTAATTGACCCAAATGATCCTTTTTTTGCAAATGATGTTAATGAGAATACTCCTAACTTTGGAGCTGGTTTATATTTCTATAAACCAAATAAATATTACATATCAGTCTCAATTCCAAATATATTAGAATCTGTACATCTGGATAGCAATGACTTTAATATTGGTTCTGAAGCTAGACATTTATTTGCAGCAGCAGGTTATGTTTTTGATATCAATGAAGATTTTAAATTCAAGCCTCATGCATTTATGAAGTACGCCTCTGAGGCACCAATAAGTGTTGACCTAAATGCAAATTTATTTATGTACGATTTCGTAGAATTTGGATTAGGATATAGAACTGATGATTCAATAACCGCAATGATTAACTTTATGGTTACTCCTTCTGTGAGAATAGGATATGCTTATGACAGTATTCAATCTGAGCTAAGTTTTTTAACAAAAGCATCTCATGAAATTTTTATAAACTTTGATATAAACTTTAAAACTAAGGTGTCTAGATCACCGCGATACTTCTAATTATATAAAATAATAATATGAAAAAAATACTAATACTTTTAATTATAGCATTGTTTAGTTTTTCTCCAATTATTGGTCAAAATAACTCAACAAAAAAAGCTGATAAGCTATTTGATAGACTTGAATTTGTAAAAGCAGCTGATGAATACTTAAGATTAACAAAAGATAGTGATGATTATTATATAATTAGCAGATTAGCTGACTCATACTATAATATTTTTAATACACGTGAAGCAGAAAAATGGTATTCAAAAATAGTTAATAAGAATCCTGATGCTGAAGTAGTTTTTAGATATTCTCAAATGTTAAAGGCTAATGGTAAGTATAAAGAATCAAATGTTTGGATGACCAAGTTCTCAGAAATGAAACCTTATGATACAAGAGCTATTGCATTTAGAAATACGCCAAACTATATTGATAAAATAATAAAAAAAGGTAAGAGATTTAACGTACAAAACTTAAAGGATATAAATACTGTTTCCTCAGACTTTGGAGCATTTAAGTTTGATAATTCTCTTTATCTAACATCTGGAAGAAAACAAAAGGGTTCACAAAATAAGAAGTATAATAATTATACATCTGATGAAGAATATGTACTTGATGTATATAAATATGATATAATTAATGATGTGTATATAAACGAAACTCCAGTTGATGCGATAAACACAAAATACCATGAAGGAGTTATCGCATTTAGTCCAACTGGAGATACTATGTATTTTGCTAGAGAAACATACTATTCTAAATCATATTATAAAGACTCGATAGTAAAAAATGGATCTACCAAAGAACAGGTTAGCGTAATTAATTTATATAGAGCCACTAGGTGTACGAAAAAAGAAATTACATGGAAAAATAATGGTGATTGTAATTTTAATAAAGGATGGAATGTAACAGAATTAGAAATTAATAGCGCATACTATTCGATGAAAAATCCAGCTATTAGTTGTGACGGGAAAACATTGTATTTTTCATCTGATATGCCTGGAGGTTTTGGAAATTATGATATATATAAATCTGAAATTAACGAGGATGGAAGTCTTGGAGAAGCTGTCAACTTAGGTCAAAAAATTAATACAGAGGAGCAAGAAGTTTTTCCATATATGTGCTGCGATGACAACCTATATTTTTCTTCTAATGGTCACTTAGGACTTGGAGGACTTGATGTTTTTTACTCAAAAAATATCGATAATAAATGGGCTAATGTAAGAAATGTAGGCATCCCTGTAAATAGCAATTCTGATGATTTTGCTTTTAAAATGGGAGAGGACTGTACAAATGGATTTGTTTCTTCTAACAGGTCTGGAGGAGTTGGGAGTGATGATATCTATGCGGTTAAAAAGATTAAGCCACTATGTGATATATTGCTTGAATCTTTAATTGTTGATGCGAAAACGGACAATCCAATAAACCAAGCAATAACATCTGCTGCTGATAATACAGGAATTATTAATAATACAAAAGAAACAAATAATGAAGGTCTTGTAGAATTTATGTTTGAATGTGAAGATGAAATTAAATTGATGGTTAGCAAAGACGGATATGAAAGTAAAATGATAGATATTAAACTTTTAGATATTGACCCTCCATTATTAACAATAAAGCTTGACCCAATTGAGGAATTAATTGTTGAAGAAAAAATTATTCTTAATCCAATTTATTTTGAATTTGACAAATTTAATATTACTAATCAGGCAGCTTTTGAGCTAGACAAGTTAGTAGCAATAATGGAAAAGTATCCTGAAATGATTATTCGCGCAGAATCTCATACAGATAGTCGTGGTCCAGCTGCTTATAATAAGCTTCTTTCAGAGAGAAGAGCTAAAGCTACTGCTCAATATGTAATTTCTAAAGGAATTAATGAAAATAGAATTAGTGGAGTTGGAAAAGGGGAAGAAGAACCTGAAATAGATTGTGCCTCAGGATGCACAAAAGATAAGCATGCTAAGAATAGAAGATCAGAATTTATAGTTGTAACTAAGTAATGGATGAGAAAGACCAGATAGAGAAAATTAAAGAACTCTTAAAAAATGATAGTTATGATATTAGAGAATCAGGTCTAGAATTAGCTCGTTCACTTAATAATCCTATTATTTACGATGGATTATTAACAGTAAGAATATTAATAGATGATGGCTCTGAATATTATGGACCATGGGATAAATATCTAGAAAAGTATTTTAGCGGCCACTTCAGTGATAAATCAGAGTTTCTTCAATATGGTGGTGCCCATCCCGATTTTAATAACTATATCTTGTGTTCTCTGCTAATAGAAGCTTCAGCTTCATCATTTTATATTGGATACAAGCCATCCTTGATTAAACAATTAAGTTTAAGTGATTGTGGAGTAAAAAATTTAGATTTTCTATCAAATATGCCAAATCTTACAGAAATACGGATTAATGACTATGATGTTGATAGTTTAGAAAGATGGAAGACTAGCCATAAACACATTTATGTCAATAGGGAGATTGAGTGGTAGTATTTGACCTCAAAAATTGAACTTAAGTTCTTGGATTAAATCAGAACTTAAGCTTTGGGCAACAGGACATCCTTTTGCAACAGCTAATAACTTTTCAGTTTGTTGAGCTGTAAGATTATTCTGTTCAAAATTAATCTCGACAATTATCTTGGATATTCTTCTCGGATGTGAAGACATAATTTTAGTTACAAATGCTTTAGATTTAGGTAACTCGAAATTATTTTTAAAAGCACAAATTCCCATTACAGTTGTCATGCAACTACACAATGCTGAGGCAACTAAATCAGTTGGTGAAAAAGCATTTCCTTTACCATTATTATCAGTCGGAGCATCAGTGATAATTACATTTGAAGACTTAAGATGAGTCGATTCAGTTCTTAACTCACCAATGTAACTGTTTTCAATCGAATGTGACATAAAAATTATTCTCCAGCAACTAACACATTATCAATTTCGTATGTGGCAGATCCAGATGAAGTTGATATATATTTAAAAGCAATATATACATTTCCTCCAGTGTACGAACTTAAATCAACATTTCCAGAATCAGTCCATGAAGACCAGCTACTAGCATCAGTATCTAACGTAACTGTAAGTTCTACCCAATTTCCATCAGTTGAAGGGTCTCCTCCTGAATAATCAGATGAAGCATAAACTTCTAAAATTGGTCCATTATATCTAACTACAGATTGAAAATTTAGTGTTGCTGTTGACAACGAACTTAAGTCAATAGTATCGGTAATTAACCAATCCTCATTAACATTATTTCCTCCGCTATATCCAGATATTTTTGCACTTGGTGCAGGATTACCATAAGGAGTAATTTCCCACTCCTGCTCACCCGTTACATTAACGACTGTCCAATTGTTTAAATTATTTGACGAAAAATCATCAGCAAATAAAGGATCGCATCTTGATGAATCAAAATTGACATCTTCCTTAGTATTTAACATCATAACTCTATTATCTCCAAAATAGTCCCTTGTTATAATTCCTGAAATTGTACCACTGCTTTCCGTTGGAAGCATACTATCGTTAAAATTAGAAAAAGCACTTGTTTCTAACTTTAATGTTCCTGAATCAACACAACTTTCCAAATCTCTCTGAGTATCATAATCCTCATCTGGATCTACGTATGTTAATCCATCTAGGCCTGCAGAAAACTGAGCGCTTAATGCGCTAACATACAGTCCAATATGACTATCATTAATGTCAGATAAATTTAAGGCAAGAGGGACTAGAGAATAACTATTGCTAGATCTTAAAATACAATTAGATGCTCTATTTTCAGAAATTTCTGAAACTTCATCACCTGCTGGATTACCACTGCCGCCAATTGTAATAACACCATCACCCGAATTCGTTTCCCCAATAGTCAGGCCTTGTAATTTAATATAAACTTCTCTTCCAACATTGAATTGATTATAGCTATCAACTTGATTTATCGAAACTTTTATTCCAGCTGTTGCATTTTCAATTTCATCTTGCATATAGAATTCTTTATAAAAATTCCCCGTGTAATCAGAGGATGAAACATATCCTTTTACAACTAAATTTGATTCAATCTCGTTTACTTCTCCGTTTACAAATAGGTTTTTAACCTCTGAGATTGTCATTAAATCTGCTGAACCAGATTCAATTTCAGAAAGTAATTGTGTTAAATTTTGATTTTCCTCTAGCCCAATACTTTGTGGAACAGAATAATCATCGTCTTCAACACAAGAAAGACTAAAAATTGATATAAAGGTTAATAATGATATTTTGTTAAATAATTTCATGTTTTTTAATTTTAAAATCTAAAGTATAAGTTTAAAAAGTAATTGGTTCCTCTACCGTACCAGTATTTTGGACCAAAAACTCGCTTTGGTTTATTTACATCTTGGAGCAATTGCTGATAGTTTGCATTTCTACCCTGCTCAAATCCTCCAGTTCTATATTTTTTATCCAATATATTATTGATACTTGCAAAAAAGCCAACATAATAATTGTCAATTTTCCAAGATTTTCCTCCAATCATATTTACAACCATATAATTGTCAAACTTTTCTTGTCTCAATAAATCTCTAGCAATTGAAACGTCATAATCGTTAAATGGTAGCCCGTCCTGCGCAAGATAAAAATTTTGAGTTCTTGTTAATGGGCTTACATCCACATATGTGTTGGTGAAAAAATTTGAGGTAACACCAATAAACCAATAATCTGGATCTCTATATTCAAATCCAAATGAATAGGCTTTTTGAGGACCACCTGCAAGTTTATAATTTTCAAGATTTGAAGGACCAACTGCAACTGTGTTGTTATCTGCTCCTAAATATAAATATGGATTATTATCATAAGTATATTGACCAATAGATGCTGCGCCCTTAAGTTTAACAGTGGGAATTATTTGGGCTTCAACTCCAAATTCAACACCTAAATATTTTTTGTCAATTCCTTGTAAAATTTCTTGTACAAATTCACTGTCTTCTGAAAATCCAACTAATCCATCCGCATAATAAAAAGATATTTCATTAGCATCTTTCACTTCAGAGTAAAATCCTGTGATTCTTCCTGTAAAAATTGGAGTCCTGAAAATGTAATTTGCATCAAAAGACATAACCTTCTCTTCGGTAATTGGGGTGTTATTTATTAATCCATTTGCATCAGTACCAACTATATTATGATTTACTCTTGAATTTGTAAATGTATTTCTTATTGAAGGTGCTTTTTGAATATATGCAGAATTAAAATCTAAAATATGTTTACCCGAAAACTTATATGTTAATCCCACTTTTATTCCATAACCGTCAAATGAAATTTCATCACCTTCTCCAGATGAATTTCCAGCATTTGCCTCATTATCAAAAACACCATTACGTTGATATATTGTATTTGTTAAATTTCCAGCAATAAAGAATTCAAATTTATTAAAAGAAAAATCTATCATAGAAAACAAACTAATCTCTTCAACATTCATTTCATAGTGATATTTAAATTTATCCCCCTCATAAATAATACTATTTGGAGATAATAAATTATAATCTAGATTATCAAAAGAATCAATATTAGAATAGGACATCCCTCCTAACATATCAGAAATTTGAGCAAAATTTTCAGAAAGAAGACTTCTGTAATTAATCGATGAGCTTATTTTAATGTTATCGTTAATCTCTTTGCTGTAAGCTGAGTTAACGGTAAGTTGGGTATCATCAACCCTATCTTCATACAAAACATATGCGGCATTTAAATTAGCTTGGGTATTGGTTAAATTAGCGTCATAAATTCTATTCCAATTAATTTGCCCATTATTAATAAAATTTTCTTGCGCTAAATATGCACCCTCATAGTCAGGTCCGTCTGAGTCAGCTAGGTAATAACTTGGTAAATCTTGATAATAGGCTGGACTTGGATTTGCTCCTCCTGCATAATCTAATCTACTATTACCCATTTCTCCAAACTGATATCCGATACTAGTTTCTAACGAGGATGTATTATCTATTGTCCAATCATGATTTAAAATTAATATTGGCTCAACAACTCTTTTGACTCTTGAGTTTCTTTTCTCTCCATCTTGCCAACCCCAGTATTCGTTATATTTTGTTCCCTTTAAGTCATAAACTTCTTGTGTATTAGGAGAAACTTTACCTCTTCTATTAGGCGCATAAATTGCAGCTAGATTTAAACTATGTTTATTATTGAAAATCTTTTGAACTGAAAGAAAAGCCGAGTTAGAATCGTAAAAAGAAGCATCCTGATAGCCTTCATTACCCCATCTTCTTCCTATGGATAATGAATAAGCCCATCCTTTTTCTAACATTCCAGAATTATAAGTTGCCATTAATCTGTTAGCATAGCTTCTATTAGAAGAAGAATATGTGATTCTTCCACCTTCTCCATATTCTGATGCTCTAACATTAATATTATTAGAGCCTAGTATACCTCCAAAATTATACTTTAAAGGAATAGACCCGTTAGAAAGTTCCTGGTTTCTTAATACATCGTTCAACCCTCCCCAATTACTCCATTGTGGTCTACCATTATAAAGCTTGTTCATTTTGACTCCATTTATTTGAAGAATTGCATTGTCAGAATCTAAGCCTCTCACTTTAAAAAATGAAGAACTAAATTCATAAGCAGCTGTTCTATAAAACACATCCATTGAAGAATTTAGTAAACCTGAAATATTATCTGCAGCAGAAGTGTCATCATTTAATTCATCATCACTTAATGAAATACTAAAAAGATCAACTACATCATCCGTATTAGATAAACTATTTATAGTATCTGAAGCAATTTCATTAGATTCTGTTTGGGAAAAAATATTAAAGTTTATAAGTAATATTAAGATTAATATTAGTCTTGTTTTATACATATCAATAAATATTTTCAACTATTATAATAATTGCATTAAATTTACACTTTATTTGCATTTAAACGCGAATTTATAAATACTTTTTTATGAAGATTAAATCAATACTTTTACTGTCTATATTTATGTTGTTTTCTGCTTTCTCTGTATCTCAACAAAAGGAAAGAAAATTTAATATACATACTTTGGCTTTTTATAATCTTGAAAATCTTTTTGACACAATCAATGACGTTAACAAGAATGATGAAGCTAGCCCAATTATGGAAATAAAATTCAACAGAGGAGAAATTTTTAAGCAAAAGGTTTCTAATATGGCTAAAGTAATTTCAGAAATAGGTTTAGATGTTACTAAAAGACCCCCATCAATAGTTGGCATTTGTGAAGTTGAGAACAGAAGTGTTGTTGAATCTTTAATTTCAGATGAAAAACTCAAGAAATATAACTATGGAATTGTACATTATGATTCACCCGATAACAGAGGAATTGATGTAGGTATGATTTATAATAAGGATGCCTTTTCAGTTGAAAATTCAAATTCTCATGAAGTTTATATTACAGATAATAATTCAAGTAAAAGAAGAAATACAAGAGACCAACTTGTTGTAAGTGGTTATCTCGATGGAGAATTAATGCATATTATTGTTAATCACTGGCCTTCTAGAGGAGCAGACGAAACAAAAAGAATCGCAGCGGCAAAAGTAAATAACTCTATTATTGATTCTCTAAGATATATATATAAAAATCCTAAAATAATAACTATGGGTGACTTTAATGATGATCCTTTTGATAAGAGTATTAAAAAAATAATAGGGGCAAAGAAAGAAATTAAAAATACAGGAAATAAGGATATGTTCAATCCTTATGAAGAAATCTTAGTTGATAAAGGTATTGGAACAAATGCATATCGTGATAAATGGCAATTATTTGATCAAATAATATTATCAAAACCCTTTCTAAAAAAAGATTATAAAGATTATCAGCTCTATAAAGCTGGAGTTTTTAACAAATCTTATCTAATTAATAAAAAAGGTAAATATAGAGGATATCCTTTTAGAAGTTTTTCTTACGGAACATTCACTGGTGGATATAGTGATCATTTGCCGCCATATATCTTTCTTTTAAAAGAAATAAAATAAAAAAAAAGGCTCACTTTATGTGAGCCTTTTTTTATTATATAGTAATATTATTAGAAATTATATCTTAATCCTACATTCCATGTTCTTCCTAATCCGAAGTAACCTTGGTTAGCAGTATCAATTCCTTCATATAATACACCAGTACCATCTCCTGCTGCAATAGCAGATCTTAGTTCACTAATGTAAACATTATCAAATACATTATTAACATTTAATCTAACATCAAGAGTGGCATCATTTACAAACATTTTGTATGAAAGACCCATGTCAAAAATATGATAATTAGGTAATTTTAAATTTTCTTTAACCGCACCTACATTAGCATAAAGCTCATCATAGAATCTTACATCAGTATCAAAAGAAAGTCTTTCAGCTAAATCAACATCAAGACCTAACCCAGCAGTAAATTGCGCTGCATCTCCTACTTTTCCGCCATCAACATCTTGCTCTTCAGTACTAAGGACATTTTGATCCTCATCTTGTACTCTAGTCATTGCTTGCCCTTTATATTGCCAGTCACCCATAGAAAGGAATCCTTTCAATGTGTAAGGCACATCTTCTTGAGGTTTAGCAGAAAAAGATAATTCAACACCTTGGTGAAGTTGACTAACTCCTTCAGAAACTTCATAGAATAATTCATCGTTACTAATATAAGAAGATGCTGTTACTCTATCTGACCAATCCGTTCTGTATACGTCTACTCTTAAAGATAAATTATCTACTTCATATACGTATCCAGCTTCTAGACCAAGAATGGTTTCATTAGAAGTACTTGGATTAACTCTATTTGTATAATTCAGGTAAATATTGTCAAAATAAGGAGCTCTTGAATAGTATCCAGCATTAACATATGCTTGACCATTTTCACCAACACCAAATCCAACACCAGCCTTAGCATTGTAACCAAGATTATCTACTTTTTCAGATTCAACACCATCAGTAATTCCATCAGGTAAAGCTTCACCAGTCCATTGAGAAGAAGTACCGTCAATCAATGATTGATCAGCATACTGATAATGATCCCATCTCTGGTACATTGTCTGAGAAACCGATCCTTGGAAGAATGCTGAAAAATCATCCTTTGAGTACTCTAATTGAGTAAACAATCCTCCATAAGAAATTCTCTCATCATTGCTATAAGCAATTTTTTGATCTTCATCGAAGTTGTTAAAAGTAGCTTCCCATGGATTAGCACCCATGCTTTCAGTAGCAATTACGTACTTATATGTTCCATAAGTTCCATATGTGTCGTGATTGTTATTTTGATCTCTTAATCTAATATTCTCTTGCCAAGAAGTTAAACCGTGGAAATTCTCAACAATTCTAAAGTGCTCACCATAGTAAGTTCTTAAATCAGCACCAACATTAAAGGTTAAGTTATCAGATAATTGAGTTTCGTAATTTGATACCATACCAAACCAGTTGTGCATATTCATAGATGCTCTTGTAATATAACCACCCTCTGCTGCATAGTTTCCACCAGCACCTGAAGTTGAGTTATTGTAAGCATAAATTGCATCATAATCAATGTAACCTTCGTCATTTCTGATTCTTTGACCTCTACCTCCAGTACCACCACCATTACCAGTAGAAGCATATAATACCGTAGATAAACTAGACTTATCATCAATAGTATAATCCCAGTTTAAATTAAATACTGGTTTGTGATAAAAGTTTCTTCTTTCAGTAAGATATCTGTCTCCGTAATAACCATAGTTGTTATTATACTTTCTACCCTTCTCTAAATAAGTTGCAATAGATTTAGTAAAATTCTGGTCATGCCATTGTGGAGCACCAGTCATTAAGAAGTTAAAGTTGTGCTTGTCGTTCATTTTGTATCCTAAAGAAAGGAAATAAGTTTGACCTTGACCAAATGTACCTTCAGCGTATCCATCACCTTGCCAGTGAGTTAATAACATACTAGTTGACCAACCATTGTCTTTTTCACCTGTGTCATAAGAAAAGGTTGTTTTTAAGTAGTTGTCATTAGCAAAACCTGCATAAGCAAATCCGCCTTCACTTTTAGATGTAGATCTCATGACAAAGTTAACCGTACCACCAACTGATGATATAGCTAATTTTGAAGCACCCAAACCTCTCTGAATCTGAACAACATTTGCAATGTCATTCATCCCAGACCAGTTTGACCAGTACATTTTACCGTCTTCCATACCATTAATTGGCTGACCATTTAACATGAAAGCAGTATTTGTTTGATCAAAACCACGTACAGAAATTCTTGTATCTCCAAAAGCACCAGATTGACCTGCCACATAAATAGAAGGTGTGTTAGCAAGAGTCATTGTAATATCTTGCGTTCCGATTTTCTTTTGAATTTCT
>CETQ01120973.1_pt1 | contig 13146 bp, 13 predicted proteins | sample 531261 | NCBI WGS metagenome assembly CETQ01 (sample SAMEA2622376, study PRJEB7988) | marine metagenome | biome: marine biome (ENVO:00000447); feature: surface water layer (ENVO:00002042); material: "saline water (ENVO:00002010), including plankton (ENVO:xxxxxxxx)" | depth 5 m
ATGTAATTTGCAACTCTCCTTTGTGTTCAGGTGTAAATATTTCAGCACCCATACCACCTGCAGGACCATAATAGAATAACTTACTAACAGCATCCCCAGCATTTGGACTTGGTGTTTTTGCAGGAACAACTATTTGAACATATGCACCACCAGAACCAGCAGTTCCAGATGAGGTTACGTTTGTTGTATATTCAGTTCCTCCTCCAATAGTACCATCTTTTGTAGTAGAAAATTTTAATAATTGGTCTGTCATACTGTTGTCTGATACATCAAATTTGTATGTATTTCCTTCAAGAAATCTCATAATATTATTTGTTCTTGCTATGTGAGTGATAGGTAATTCATCATCTCCATTGTCAATAATAAATTTTCCAGCGTCTCCAACAACAAACATTTTAGTTCCGTCATTATTGAAAGCAAATCCTCTAGCATTAATTGAGTTTGTGGCGAAAGTATATGAAGCAGTTAAAGCTTGTGTAGTAGAAACGTCAAAATTTGTTACCAATGGATATTGATGTACTTTGTTATCACCATTTCCAATAACATACATACGGTCTCCATCATCATCAAATCCTAATCCAACAGCTGTAGTTGTTTGAGTAGTAATATCGTGTGAGTCTACAAAAGAAGCTGTACTTGCGTCATATTCAGTTCCCAATAGATATTCATTAATATCATTACCGTTTTGACCTACAAGGAACATTAACCCACCTGGATTTACTGCACCTCTAGCAACGTTATTGAAATATATATCTCTTGGTTGTGTGTCTTGTCCGTTAACTGAAAATCTGTCTGTCCAAGTTGCTGTTTCAACTTGATAAGCTGAAGATAGAGCATATTCATTAACTTGGTTAGCTGCGATACCTGCTTCTGCATTACCACCAGTACCTACAACATACATTTTTGTTCCATCACCATTAAAAGCAAATCCAGTTGGTGCTAAATCTTCACTTTTTACAAATTTGTGTGTTCTCCAATATGCTGTAGAAACATCATAAGCAGTTCCTAATTCGTATTCACTTATTTTTTGTAATTCTGTATCAACGATATACATTTTTGTACCGTTGTTATTAAATTTCATACAAGAAGCATTACCACCTGTGTCATCTTGAATAGAATATGCGTCTATAAAAGTAGCAGTTGAAACTGTATATGCTGTACCTAAAGAATATTCAAAAACAGCTTCGTTACCGTTAACTTTTTTTACGGTTCTGTTTATAGTTTGTGAAGGAGCAACTCTATGAAATCCATAGAAGTCATCTTTTTCTTTTCCTGTTACTGTAAATTGTGTTAGTTTACTCATTGATTAATCTCTATCCTATATTTATATTATTACGCAACCTCTACTAATTTCCAACCGTACGTAGGACCAGTATATACTAAAGTGAATCCTGCGTGATTCGTTTCAGCAGTCATATCTTCTGTAAGGTTCATAATTTTCTTACCATTTCTGCCAACGGTTAATTTATTGCTTTGGAACGTTCCTGCTAAATCTAAAAATACAACTGAATCTCCAACTAGTGGACTAGCAGGTAAATTAATTGTAGTTTCATATGAAGTAGTATCTACTAAAAATCTTTGATTACTTTCTGCTGTAGTTGTAGTTGAACCATCACCAGTAATTGTTGACCAAGGAGTTCCGCCTCCTAAACCTGTCCAAGATGATCCGTTATAACCTTCCCAAGCAACTAAAGATGTATTGTATCTTAATTGACCAGCAAATAAAGAACCTCCTACAGGTCTTTGTGCTGTTGTTCCTGTTGGTGGAACCCAACCTCCAGTACCTGCTTTATCTCTTGTCATATATCCTAACATAGCATTTTCAGTAGGTACAGCGTTGTTTGAGTTTCCGCCTAATGTTTCATCTGTACTAAATTCGTTGATAGCAGCACCTAATTCGGCACCAATAGAACCAAGTCTTAATTCACTTAATCCTGAAAGGTTAAAGGCGTCTGCGTTAAGAGTTGCTGAACCAGTTGCCTGTTCAATTTTAAATAATTCTCCAACTCTAAAGTCCCCTTGTTGGTCGGTTGATACCCAATATACACGACCACCATCTTCTTCAATAACTTCATCTGATTGGTCAGCAGGTTGAGAAGGTGTTCCTGGATAATTTGTAGTTATAACATCACCAGTACCAATTGATAAGAAATCGTGACCAGTTAAACGAATGTTAGAGAAACCTGAACTTGTTTCAGTTACCACGTTTTCATCTTTCGCTTTACTTGTTCCAACGTCTTCTGTTAATCTAACAACAGCAGTTCCGTTTGTAGTATCTTCTTCTGATACTAATCCAACTCTATAGTATTTTGTATCACCAGCAAATTTAACGTTAGAAGCTAATTTGATAATGCCTGTAGCATTTAACGTTGTAGATCCTGATTTAACTGCAATTAGAGGTCCTCTTTGACCTTCTTGAGCATTTGAACTATCTCCAAAGTTTTCAAATAATTGTACTTGGAATGTTGATGAATCTTCTTTTGTAATTGTAATAATTTCGTTATCTATGAAACCACCACTAATATTATCTATATGTAAATATTGTAGTGATACGTTAAATCTGAAAAGTCTAGCAGTAGCACCAGAACTTGCACCTTCTATTGTAGCAGTACCTTGACCTTGCGTTGATATTGAATTCTCTATGTCTGCAACCGTAGCACCACCTTGGAATCCTGTTGCGTCATATTTCAACATCATTCCTCTTGTTCGTATACTTACTGGTGATTCGTCTTCGTCTGTACCAGAAGATACACAAGCTTTTTCTCCATATGCGTGAGAGCAGTTTAGACCTCTAATAAATCCACCTGATTCAGCGTAAATAGCTTTTTCTGCATAATAAACGAATACTGATACTGCCTCACAACGTCCTTTTCCTAAGATGTGAATACCCATACCATCATTGTTAATTTGTGTAAAGTCATTAAGTAGCATTGACTTGTAAGATGATGTATGAGTTTTTGCGTGTAAATTTCCGTCAACTTGTACTCCACAAGCACCAGCATTTATAGAAGTACAGTTTTGTATATATGGTGAAGTAGTTTTAATGTTACCTGCTGGGTCTAATGACGCAACTGCAGCCATTATATTACCTTTTGGTATAACTCTTTCACCTACATCTGTAATATTCCATTTCATTCTTCCTAGAGTAACCCAATCACCTGTTGTTAATCCGTGGTTAGTTCCAGTTGTTACCGTTAATTCTCCAGTAGCGTGAGCATAAGCACAATTTGATAATGCAACTGTAGTTCCTTCAGCACCTTCTACTATAACGTGACCACCACTAACATAATTGTGAGCGTGTGCTGATGTTTCAGTAGGTACTGTAAATGAGTTTGAACTTGTTACCGTTGCTTGATATAATCCTCCAGAAAGTTTAGTTCCTGTAAGACCTGTTAATGTCATATTTCTAATGTTATTACTATCATTACATAAAAATTCGTTTGAAGCTTTGTTGTCTTCTAATGATCCAACAGTTAATACTAAATCTCCACCATTACCAACGTCAGCAGCTTTTAATGTAATTACATCATTAACATTATATCCTGCACCACCGTGATATGTTGTAATTTCTTTTGCGATATTTCCTGATACAAATACGCTGAATACTGCACCACTTCCAACTTCTGGATAAACTTTTTCTCCTTCTGTACAACTATATCTAATTCCTGAAATCTTAACAACATCACTAGCAGATAATCCGTGGTTAATTGATGTTGTAATTGTTAAATCACCTGTTGAGTTATTATAAGGAGCGTCTGATATATCAAATTGAGAATAGCTAGAATCTCTAACTGTTCCACCATCAATGTATGTATGTACAAAATCAGAAGTTCCTAAACTAACAACGAAAGTTGTTGAGTTGGTAACACTTGCAACTGTAAATGATTTTTCAACTTTATCAGCGTGTAAATATTTGTAAATTCCGTTTGTTGCACCAACTAATTGTTTTGTTACCTTAACCGTTTTGATTTGAGAACCTGTACCAGTTTTTGGTTGTACTCTAGTATTTCTTAATGATTCACCGATAATTGAAACACCATCTTTAACTCTTAAAGGTAATTTTTCTTTGAAAGTACCATTTTTAAGTCTAACAATATCTCCTGCAACACTCTTAACATCAAAAGTTAAAGCAGTTGTAGCAGAACCAATTAATGATCCATCAACTCTAATTTTGTCTCCTGCTGTGTGATCCGATCCACCGTTTACAATTTCAACGGTTACTGGCGATGTAGCAGTATTTACTCTATAGTATGAATCACTTCCAGTTTCTGGATATACTTTAGCACCTAAAGCGCAAGTATAATTCATACCTCTAATTCTTACTTTATCAGTTGCTGATAAACCGTGTACGTTTGAAGTTGTAATCGTGATGATACCTGTACTATTATCGTAAGGTGCGTTTGTAACCGTTAACGTTGAGTCATCTGATTTTCTAATTGAACCACCATCAACATAAGTATGAGCATAAGCTGATGTTGCTAAATTAATTGTAAATGATGTTGTTGTTGGTGTAGTTGCAACCGTAAATTCTTTATATGAGATACCTCTTGCACCATCATAAGTTCCTGATGTTCCACCAGTACCACCTGAAATTGTTTCAACTTCTCTAATAGAAGCTTTCTTAGCTTTCTTTAATGCATAAGCAAGAGTTTGATAAGGCATTGATTCTGTTCCTGCTGAACCATCAACACCACTAGGAGAAACCCATAATACGTTTTTGCCTGAAATACCACTCCATACAATATCTGTTCCATCGTTTGTTAAAACAGAACCAGGAAGTCCTAAAGGTAATCTAGCAGCACCACCTACATCTTGGTAAAGTAAATCACCTCTTGTAGTTAATACAGCAGCTGTATCACCTTGAGCAAGTACTTGCCATTTTGTTGAATCTGTTCCTGGTTGAACACCAGTAACCTGGTCTTGTACTTGTACATAAGAACTTGAACTATATCTTACTGTATCACCAATTTCATAAGTTGTTGAACTATCGTAAGTTCCTCTCCATTTAAATCCTTCTACAACACCTTTCCAGTATGTTGAGTTAACAGTACCATTTGCAGCTGTTGGTCTTTGGTTTTGTGCGTCTAATATACAGACGTAAGAATTACCACCATACTGAACTGTGTCTCCAGTTTTGTATAATGTACCGTGTGAATAAACACCAGTTGCATTGAAACCTGTGGTTACAACATCCCAATAAGCATTGTCAGCAGGAGTTTGTCCTGCAGCTTCAGCTGAATTGATATAAACGTAAGAATATCCTCCGTAGGTTACAACATCACCTTTTGAGTAAACTGTTGCGGAGTTATAACTATCTTCAAATTGTAAACCTTCTGAATAAACTGTAAAGTTAGCTTCTGCGAAATCTGATAGAGCAGCACCAGACGTGTGAGCAGTAGAACATTTATATTGATATGCACCATACTTAACAACGTCATCTAATCTGTAATATGTTGAAACTTGGAAGTCGCCTCTAAAAGCTAAACCTTCTGAATAAAGAGTAAATTTTGATAAATCTATATTTGCGTCACCGCCAGCAGCTGATGTATGCTCTGTGGTAACACGGTATTGTCTTCCACCATATTTAACAATATCATTTAATTTGTATTGAGTTGAAGAAGCGTAATCACCTGTAAATGTTAATCCATCTACTAATGCTTCAAAATTAGATTGATTTAAAACTGTGCTTGATGATGTATGAGCTGTAGTACATCTATATTGTTTACCACCGTATTTAACTAGGTCGTTTAATTTGTACCAAGTTGCGTTTGCGTAATCGCCTTTGAAGAAAAGCGACTCACCGTGTAGTTGCCAATAATTTGTATATGTTCCAGGATCAGTATAAAATACATTTTCGTTAGCAGGTGAAGTGTGATTTTGAATACACACATATGTATTACCACCATACTTAGCTATATCGTCAATAACGTATCCAGTTGATACGGCCCAATCACCTCTCCATTTAAATTTAATACGTCCTAGTTTAAAATCTGCCATTTGCTCTCTTTTTCCTTAATTCATCTGTTATACAGCACTTTGGTAAGTTGTTGTAGCAACACTTGCCGTTGTACTTTCAAAAGTGTCAAAATCATCGGTACCTAATTCAGACCTTGATACTATTTGGTTTGTTCGTTTAACTAAATCTCCACTAGTACTATTTATAAAGAAAGTAGTACTTAAATCATCTGAATAATTAATTTGTTGAAATTTATCGCTATCATTATTGTAATATCTTCTTTTCAATTGTCCTACTACAATACTTAATCCAGTCTTTGGAATTAGTGTGAAATTGACATTATTCCCACCTGATAATGTATAATCTTCGTATGCTTTTTGTCTAACACCATCTAAAAATAGTGCTATTCTTGTTTCATTTAAAACTGGAGTTGTAAGTGTAAAGGTGTATGTTGATCCATCACCTGTAAAATATTGAACATCAAACATTTCTAATCTTTCTTCAACGTAATCTGTTTGGTCTCTTCCAACGTTATCTGACTTACCATCTTCGTAATATTTTGATACAGATATTTCTCCAGTACCTATATTAGGATTGATAGATGTAAGGTACGCCATACCTTCTTTGGTACGTCTGATACCATTAAATTTTTTCTTTTTATCTATTCCAGTTAAACCAGGTACTACGTAAGACATCTATTTCTCTCTAATTGCTATATTTATAATTTCCATTATGTTATTGCCAAAATACTGGCTACTGCCTCAACCTCAACAGCAGTTGAATCAGGAGAAGGGTCAGCGACCACTCTCAATTTATCGTTGTTTTCTAAATTTATTGGTTTATCTAGTGTTAATGTATTCCCTACAGGAACCTCTAAATTTTTACCTACATATTTAAATGTAGTTCCACCATCTACGGTTACTTTTACGTTAACCCTAGCTACACTAGAAGCACTATTATTTGAAATATATAATGCGTGAATAACAGCAGTTTCAGAACCACCTGCTGTGTATATGTCTCCATCAGTAGTGTCTACAACTGGAACTGTTATTCCTGAATTTTTAAATGTACTTGCCATAATTTATCACCTTACGAACCAAATACTACAGAATAAGCCAATGCGTCATCTTGGGTACCAATAGTACCTGAAGCATTAGGTAATTTTAAAATGTTATCCGCTGTAGGTTCTTCAACCTTTAATATTGTTTCAAAAGCGTTTTCTAAATTACCTTCAAATATAAAATGACTTCCGTTCATTGTAATATTTTGGTCAGTTATAGAAGCATTAGAGGTAACGTCTTGTAGAGATACAGAACCTGCACCTCCCAACTCTTTAATTAATCCTGATGATGTTTTTGTAAAAAACTTACCATCTTGTATATTCACAGCCAACTCACCAGTTTCTAAATTACCTGCTGATGGTATTCTAGTTGCTACTTCTGTACGATAAGGTTTAATTTTAGTTGCCATTATTATCTCTTTCTTAATTTAGCTCTAAACTTGATTTTGTTAATTAATTTTGTTTTTGTTAATCGTCTATCTAATTCAATTCCCATTTTTCTTCCAATAGACTCTAATTGTTTTTTTGTTCTTGTTTGTAATTCTTTTAATGATATAGTTTCTACTTTAGGTTTTTTAAATCTTTTAAAAAACTTTTTGCACCATCCAAACATTAGAATGTTCCTCCGTCAACTGTTGAAACTTCTACATCACCAGAGGTAACTGTAAAGTTGTCAGAAGAAAACGAAGCAACTCCTATATTTGATGTACTCGCTAATTCACCTGCAATTTTTAATCCATTACCTGAAATAATTGTATTGATACCTTCACCAGCAGTAAACTCAAAAGTTCCTTCAATAGAAACTTGTCCTTGAGATGAAGATTCATCTGTAAAGTATATTACTGGATTTGCTAATTTAGAAGTTGAAATTGAACCACCTAACATAGCGTCTGTAATACCAGACGCTTTAACTCTTAATTGGTCACCACTAACTTCAATTGAACTATTATCAGGATTTGTATCAATAGTATTACCATCTTTTACTAATCCTGCACCAGCAGTAATTTGACCAGCACCAGAAAACTGAGCAACATCTAAATCAGTTGTTCCAAAAGTAGGAGCACCTGTATGTGTAAATGTATAACCATTGTTAGCATTTAAAGTTCCTTCTTCAACGAATACGAAAGCACCACCAGATAATTCTGCTGGTTGGTCTTCTGGAGTTGCTCTTGTTAATACAAAAGCAGTTGATCCATCACCAACAGTTGTCACCACGTAAATACCGTTTTCAGAAGCTGTTGTTTGATTTTTAACTAAAACTCTATCATTAACAACTGGTGAAATACCGTCAAGTGATAATGCACCGTTTGATGTAGCAGTTAAAGTTGCACCAACACCAGCAGTACCATTGTTATATGTTGCTGATAAGTCAGCAGTTGTACCAACTCTACAAGATGGTTTAGTATCTAAACCTTGAGCAACTTGGTCAACGTATGCTTTGTTAGCAAGAGATTGGTTTTGGAAACCAGCTCTATCTTCGTAACCACTAGGTACTATAATTGTACCAGTTCCGTGTGGTGTTATATTAATATTTTTATTTGCAGCTGTTGTAGTAATAGATTGTCCATCAATTGTTATGTCATCAATTACTATTGAAGTTAATCCTGCAACATCTGTTTGTGTAGAACCTAAAGTTAATACTGAACTACCTAATGTTGTAGTAGGATTTTCTAAATTTGCATTTGAAATAGCGGCAGTACCAGATAAGTTAGCATTTGTTAATGCTGTTGCTTTAATTTCTACGTTGTTATCGGTAACATCTGTTTCCATTCCAGCGCCACCAGCAAAAGTTAATGTTTCAGCTGTATTGTATTGGTCTGTTCCAGTATCACCTGCTAAATCAATGTATTGATTAACAGTTGAGAAAGATAAGTTTCCTGAACCGTCAGTTTTCATAAACTGTCCAGCAGTACCATCTCCATCAGGTAATGTAAATGTTGTTGTTGTGGTTACGTTATTAGGTGCTTTAAGTCCAATAAACGCTGAACCGTTATTAGTTCCTTCGTTAAATTTAACTTGTCCACCTGCTGTAGTACTATTACCTACAATGAATTCATCTATTGCTTTATTGGCGTCTACTATTACTGCACCGTTTGCTGTGTTAGTACCTTGTACGTGGTCTAACATATCCATAAAGTATTGTCCACCAATTACTGAAATATTGTTTGCGTCTCCGTTACCGTCTACTCCACCTTCACCTATAAAGATTCTATCTCCTAGGTTACCTTGCGTTCCTGTTCCATATGTATATGCTAATTCACCTAATTTTAATGTTGCTGGTGCTGATGTAGCCGAACTTCTTTTTATCTGTATTACTGTTGCCATTTGTTATCCTTTAAAAAGTTCCACAATTGAATAATAATGTTCCTGTAGTGGTAACTATCTCCGTTCTGGTTACGAACTTACCATCACTTGCTCTATATTGAATCATAGCACCATCTTCTAAAGTTGTGGTGTCTACATCTCCAAGTAGGGCAAATTTTAATTGTGTATTTTGAGCAGCCTGACCAGACGGTAATGTTACCGAAACTGCTTGTGGTCCAGATTGTGTGTTTACATTTATCTTTGCTGTAATATCAGGCATTCTCTCTCCCTATTATACTACTATTTATAACAAAAATAAGTTTGATTAAGTGGTAACTTGAGGTCTTACTGTGATTAATCCTTCAATGACTCGGGTTACTTCTGTACCTTTAGTGATTTCAAGGTCATAGACGTATCTTTCTGCGTCTAAAGCAGCTGATTGCGCTGATGTTAATGATAAGGTTACAACTCCTGTAGCAGGATCTGTAGGCATAGTAACCGTAAAGTTTGTTCTTGTTCTAGTTGACGCATATCCTTTTGCCATTTTGGCTGCACCTGTATATCCTGATAGGTTAAAAGGTTGATTATTTGCGTCTTTTACGGTAACGTCGGAACTAAAAGTAGCTCCTTGGTCTATCGTTAGGTTAGCTATAGCGGCCATCTATTTACTTCTTTTCTTTTGGTACTTCTTTTTTAATCAAATTGACTATTTTTTCGTTATAAAACTTGGTTAAAACATCTATCTTTTCAATTTCAATCAAGTGTCTAGTCTTACTTATCTGAATCTCTTGCCTTATAGCAATATAATTCTGCAATTCAGGACTAAACTTTGTTTCGTCATATTCTTTTCCATCAATTGTAATCATTGACTATTCTCCATTTCATTAATTTATAGTACTATTTATAAGATTTCAAAGGTACTTCCATATTTTTTGGGTGGATAATTGTCTGAACACATCCCTCTTTATCTCCATTACATACCCAATATTGTTGGTCACTTACTATCAAATTTCTATTATAATCCTTATTGAAATTATCAAAGTAATACTTCAACCATCTAGTATTTGTTCTTTGTCTACTTATAAAATAAAATTTGGGATTAAGGTCTTCAACAAAGTTTATCTGCTGTGCTAATACAGGATGATTTATATGTTCTCCAGCTCTCTTTTTAGACCCACCTGTTTCTCTAAAATCTTTAGAATATAGAAATCTATTCCATAATCTATATACACCTTCGCCATAAAACTCTCTATTGTATATTGAAGATATAACTTTTACATCATCTCCTTCACAACTTACAGATATAGCAATTTGTTCATCTATATTAAACTTTGTATAATTCTTCCAATATAAATCTGATTTAGTATCAACAACATCTTTAATAATATTGTTAATTTGAATACGATATATTTCTGGCAATTCGCTTGGTTTAAAAGTATAACTATCTAACATCTGTAAATATCGCTAATGATTTTTTGTTTGTAAAATTTTCTACATTTTGACTACAATGAAAAAACTTACTAGGATACATAATCGCTGTATTATATTCATATTCAATATAATCTTGAACTGTAAATCCTCTTTTATCTTTTATATGTTTAAAGTCAATTGTATCTGGAAGTGATACATCTGGATTAAATTCTTTTATCTTTTCTTTTCTTTCTTCAAAAGATAATACTGATTGAAAATCCTGTGTGTAATAATCATCTAAACTATATGCTTTATCTGCCCATTGATTCATTATAAAAAGTCCACCTTGTGGTTCTTTATCTAAAGGAACAATTATAGTATAATTTGATTTATTTGTTTTACCACTATCACAATGTAATCTATAAGGTTGTTTTAAATCGTAAACGTGAGCGTCCCTTAAAGAAAAATCTCCTATATGTTTTTGTATTTTAATTGAAATTGAAGTTAATAACTTTTGATAATATAAAATTAAATTTCCTGATGAGGATTTAAACTCTTCTTTTTTATTATATGTAAAAGAGTTTAATTCTGTTTCAGATAAAAAATTTTTAACTATATAACTTTTTAACATCATCTTGTTTACTTGCCCAAGATGATTTAGTTGTCCAGGTTACGTTATAAATTTTATCTATTTTTTCACCTGCACCACCGACATCACCTTCAGGTATTGTCGCAAGTTTTGAACTTGTATCATACTTTAAACCATCATTATGATAACTTTTAAATGCTTCTTTATGTATTGCATAGTTAACATCGCCATTTAAAATATCAAAAACAATATTCTTTTTTAAATGGTCTAAACACATACCTAATTTTTTACCTCTATGGTCTTTTGATACCCATTGACAAGAACTATAAAGTTGATTACCTGAATCAATACCTACATCTTCATATGTACCTTTATAATAAGCTTTCATATCATTAACAAAGTTATTATAATCTATCTTCATAGCTGCATATGTAGAAACTATTGTATCACCTGATTTTAATAATAATGCGAAAGAGTTTGTTGTATCACTTATACCATCAAAAGTACCATCAAAATCATAAGGATAATCGTCTTTTGATAATGAAGTTAAAAATGATTTTAATCCGTCAAAATCTTCATTGATTTCTACATCTAAACTATTATCAGAAAATACTTTAAATAATTCTTTATGTTTTTCTTGAAAATCTGCGTCTAAATTTATTTTACTATGTTTATTAATTATTGCCATAACTATATTTATATTTCTCCTTAACTAATTTTCTAAATGATTTTTTATATAGCCCTTGCCATATAATTTGATATTGAGATTCCTTATTCATATTGACTACCCAATGTTGTTTTCCTGTATTAGTCCATCTGATTGCACCATCATAAGCGGGTAATATCTTACCATTAAAACAAGAATAACAAGACTTAACGTGATTTAAAACCATATTAAATGTGTTAAGAACATTAAAACTATGTACTCTATCACTCTCTAACATAGGTCTTGAATCGTCTGGTATATCATTATGTTCGGTCACTATCCCACCAGCGTCTAAAGCACTAACGTAAATATGACCTACATACATATAAGGAAATATTCTATCTTCAAAAAACTTTTGTAATGTTGGAAGATAGTGTGAGATATCAGTCCATTGACTTTTCTCTCTAACTTCTTTTACTTTATTTCTGTATTCATTTTCAGTATTAAATACAGGAGTAAATTTAGATATTTGGTCTCTATAATCACCAGTTTCATTTAAAGCGGTTACACTTCTCCAACCTCTTGCAGGAACTAAATCTCCTTTAGAACCTGGATAGTAAATATTACTTTCAAGGTCATTTAGTCCTTCTCTTTTATAATCAGCGTCAAATGGTTTACGCCACTTGTCTTCTGGTATCTCTTTTACTTCTTCAAGTATTTCTTTGTATGGTACCTGCCAAAAATTAGATACATCAGCAAAGTCTACTGATTTAAGTAAGTTATGAAACTCTTGGTTTTCCGTTCTCATTTAAATAATTCATCCAATATTCTAATAGTGAATGCCTTTTACCGTCCTTTAATCCAATCCATAAGTGTTTGGTTGGTTCTATTCCGTTATCTTTACATAACTTATTAGCTATGTTCTTATATTTATCATACAACTGGTGGGGTGGTATGGACATTAAATATCTCATTAAGTCTACACCTACCATATTGACATATGTAAAACCTGCTTCTAATTCTAGTGTTTTAATAGGCACTTTACTATATGCAATACCAATTCTATGATATTGTACACCAAAACATTTACTAAAACTAAAGGCTACATATTTAACTTTACTTAAATCAAAAGTTTCTTTTACACCACTATTGCCTGCCCACGCAAGGTCAACTAAAGATGG
>CETQ01035002.1_pt1 | contig 13048 bp, 5 predicted proteins | sample 531261 | NCBI WGS metagenome assembly CETQ01 (sample SAMEA2622376, study PRJEB7988) | marine metagenome | biome: marine biome (ENVO:00000447); feature: surface water layer (ENVO:00002042); material: "saline water (ENVO:00002010), including plankton (ENVO:xxxxxxxx)" | depth 5 m
ACATCTGATAATGGACCTTGGCTTTCATATGGTGGGCACGCAGGTAAAACCGGTATATATAGAGAAGGAAAAGGAACAACGTGGGAAGGTGGGCAAAGAGTACCCTGCATTGTTTGGTATCCGAAAAATATCAAAGAAAATACAATAGTATCAATTCCTATTATGGGAATTGATTGGCTACCAACAATTTCAAATTTGACCAATTCTGAAATGCCAAAAAACAAGATCGACGGAAAAAATGTATGGGGAATTTTAACTGAAAATGATACTCAACCAGTTCATGATGCATTGTTCTTTTATTATAATAAAAACAGTCTACATTCAGTCAGATATGGGGATTGGAAAATGTATTATCCTCATCGATACAGAACCCTTAACGGAAAAGCTACTACAAATGATGGTTTTCCTGTAAAATATGATTACGTAGATTTAAAATCTCCTGAGCTGTATAATTTGAAAAGTGATCCGTCTGAAAACTTGGATGTTTACAATAATTTTCCTGAAATTGTAGCAAAAATTAATTCATTGTCTGATTTAAAAAGAGCAGAGTTAGGGGACGATTTAAAAGGAATTGTAGGTAAAGAAAACAGACCTGCTGGAACAATAGAATAACAAATGAATAAAAGAAGAGACTTTATAAAAAAATCAGTACTGGGAGGATTAGCTACAACAGCATTAATGAGCAACACCATTGAAAAGGTTTCATTTGGATCACATCCTAAAATTATTTCAACTTGGAATCATGGTCTTTCAGCTAATGTTGAAGCTTGGAAAGAGCTGTCAAAAGGAAAAACCGGATTGGATGCTGTTGAATCAGGAGTAAAAATTTCAGAAGCGGATCCAAATATAAGATCTGTTGGTTATGGAGGTTATCCTGATAGAGATGGAAAAGTCACATTAGACGCCTGCATAATGGACAATAAAAGCAACTGTGGTGCAGTAAGTTTTATTCAAAATATAAAACATCCAATTTCTGTTGCCAGATTAGTTATGGAGGATACACCACACGTAATGCTTACTGGAAAGGGAGCCAATGATTTTGCTATTTCCAAAGGATTTAAAGAGGAAAATCTTCTAACGGAAAGTTCTAAAAAAGATTGGTTAAAGTGGAAAGAAAAATCAGATTACAAACCAAAGATAAATATTGAAAATCACGATACAATTAGTATGTTATTAATAGATGACAACAAAGATTTGTTTGGTGCTTGCACTACAAGTGGAGCAGCATGGAAAATGCATGGTAGAGTTGGTGATTCACCTATAATAGGTGCTGGTTTGTTTTTAGATAATGAAGTTGGTGCTGCTGCAGCAACTGGTTTGGGCGAAGCCATAATTAGAACCTCTGGTAGCTCAATGGTTGTTGAGCTAATGAGACAGGGATATTCACCTTATGAAGCGTGTAAATCGATAGTTGAAAGAATTTCAAAAATTCATGAGTCTAGCTCTGATTGGGAATACCTACAAGTTGGCTTTATTGCAATTAATAAGAAGGGAGAACATGCGGGATATAGTTTGAGAAAAGGTTTTGATTTTGCAGTTTATGATAGTGAGAAAAAAAATAGATTAATTAAATCAGATTATAAAATTAAGAGTTAAATATGTTTGAAGTCTTAAAATATTTAGGAAAATTCCATCCAGTAATACTTCATTTACCCATAGGGGCATTATATTTCACATTTATACTAGTGATTCTTGAAAAATATTTAAAAGAAAATTTTTCATCTCCCATAAGAATAGGTCTTTTATTCTCATTTGTTTTTGCTGTAATTTCATGTTTTCTGGGTTATTTTCTCTCACTGAGTGGGGATTATGGTGAGGATATTTTAAATCTTCACATGTATTTAGGAATTTCGACAGCCATTTTTAATGGGGTTCTTTTATACATGCACAAACAAAATTTTTTAAAAAAGCAATTTTTTTCAGCTTTCGGGTTTACAATTTTACTTTTGACAGTAACAGGACATTACGGTGGTAGTATGACCCACGGTGAGGACTTTTTAAAGTTACCAGTAGCCAAAGAAAATTTGGTTTTGAATGAAAGAGACAGTATTAATATTTATGCTGAAGTTATTAGACCAGTGCTCGATGGAAAATGTGTAAAATGCCACAATCAATCAAAATCTAATGGAAAATTACTTTTAACAACTTCTGAAGAAATATTAACAGGGGGTAAATCAGGTTCAATATTAACAGCAAATAATGCAATGGAGAGTCACATGTACAGCTATCTAACCTTACCAATGGATGATAAGTTACATATGCCACCTAGAGGTAATTCACAGTTAAAGCAACATGAAATTGAGTTAATTAAGTATTGGATTGATTCAGGTGCAAGTTTTGATAGTTACACCAAAATAGATGAGGAGCAAGAATTTGTAGCTAGGAATTTAGCATCATTTTTTCCAAAACCAGAAATAATGGTTAGTCTTCCCAAAGCTGATCATCTTGAAAATCTACAAAATTTGAATTTTAGACTTGAAAGAAATAGTATGGAAAATAATTTCATTGAAGCAAAATTTTTGGGTGATAAAATTGAGAACAAGCACATATCGGCTTTACTTAAAATAAAAAATCAGTTAGTAAAACTAGATTTAAGTAACACGGATCTAAAAGACAACCTATTATCCAAACTTAAAAGTCTTAAAAATTTAAAATATCTTAAATTAAATAATACAAATACCACAGATAAGGGACTAAAAAATATTAATAAAAACTTAGAAAGTTTAAATTTAAATGATACTGATGTCTCGTATTCAGGTTTTTTATCCTTTCTCGAGGATTCAAGTTTGAAAAATGCCTATTTATGGAATACCAAAATAACTTCCAGTCAACAGAAAATGTTGAAAGATAATTTTGCTCTTAACTTAAATTTTGGTGTTACCGATTTCGCTAAAGATATGCCAATGACTCAACCACTGGTTACAACTGAACAAACACTGTTTAAAGACTCTTTACTTATCAATATTTACAAGGCTTTAGGTAGTCCTCAAGTTAGATATACATTGGATGGAACAGAGCCGGATTCACTTTCTAAACTATATAAAGAGTCAGTTAAAATTGATAAATCATTGACATTTAAAGCAAAGGCTTTCAAAAAGGGATGGAAGCCAAGTTTAACCACCACAATTGACTATGTTAAAACAGCGGGAATTATTGAATCTTATAAACTAAAATCTTTTCCTAACCCAACATATAAAAATATTCCTAAATTATTTGATGGTGTAATTGCAGACACTAATTTTAGAAGTGGTGATTGGAATGGATTTATTAAGGATGACGAAGAGCCGGGGTCAAATAAAACTAACTCTGGTGATTTAGTTTTAGAAATTGATATCCCCACAGATAATGACATTAGCTCAATTGGTCTGCTCGCTCTAACATTTATGAATGATCACATTACTTTTCCTGAAAAAATAGAATTGTTTGATATCACCTCTAAAAAAGAATCTCTTTTATATTCACGAATTATTCCCAAATCACCTGTATTTGAGGTGCCAGCGCTCAAGTGGTTTAAAGTTCCACTGGAGAACACTGCAGCAAAAAAGGTAAAATTGATTGTTCATAGTAATAAAAAATTACCAAAAGGGCACGTTGCAGAGGGGAAATATGCTTGGCTGTTTGTTAGTGAAATTATCTTCATGTTTTAAAGTTTCAAATTTTATAAACAAAAATTATAATTAATTGCATTTTCTTATGTAAATATGGTATTTAAATGTAATACATTCTTTATCAATATTTTAGGGGGGTTTATTAGAGGCTGTATAGTATTTAATTGATAAATTTTATTGAAATAAATAGAGATATTCACAAAAAATTTCATTTTTAGTGTCTTTGTGTTAAAGAAGTGTTAAGATTTTTATTAAATTAGTGGCTGATTAAACAAAAATAATATTTATGAAAACAAAATTCTTAAGAGTTCTGTCCTCTTTTTTGTTGGTTTTTGCGTTTGGATTTTATGCGCAAGCTCAAACAATTAGTGGTACAGTAACAGACGAAAATGGAGTTCCTTTACCTGGGGCTTCTGTAGTAGTTCAAGGGACTTCTGATGGAGTTTCTACAGATTTTGATGGTAACTATTCAATAAATGCAAGTAGTGGAGACACTCTTGTTTTCAGTTTTGTTGGGTACACGTCTCAATCTGTTGAGGTAGGTTCTGCCACAACTGTTAACGTAACTTTATCTCCAGATAATGCTCTGGAAGAGGTTGTAGTAACTGCACTTGGTATTAAAAGAAGTACCAAAGCGGTAGGTTACTCTGTTACGCAAGTTGACGGTGGCGAAATTAGCTCAAACCCTTCTACAAATGCTATTAATGCACTGCAAGGTAAAGTTGCTGGAGTTATGATCACTGGAGGTGCAATGGGTGCCAAAGGTTCAAGTAGAGTTGTAATTCGTGGTGCAAGTTCACTTAGCGGAAATAACCAACCACTTTATGTTGTGGATGGTATTACAATAAACAACAACAACTTAGGTGCTGCAGGTATGTGGGGTGGTACTGATTTTGGAGACGGTGTCTCTAGTATTAACCCTGATGATGTTGAATCTGTTTCTGTTCTAAAAGGTGGAGCTGCTGCTGCACTTTATGGATCTAGAGCTTCCAACGGTGTAATCATTATTACAACTAAAAACGGTTTAGGAAGCGAAGGACTAGGTATTGAAATTAATAGTACTGCACAGTTCGATATGCTTAACAATAGCCTTTGGGATGCACAGACCATTTATGGTTCTGGAACACAAGGTTTAGCTCCAACAAATGCACTTTCTGCAACTGACAATCTTTACTCCTCTTGGGGTGCGAGAATGGACGGTTCCAATGTTATGCAATTTGACGGTGTAAGCAGACCATACAGCTTTAAAGGAAATAACCAAGATAGATATTACAGAACTGGTACTACATTTAGTAACACAGTTTCTTTATCTACCTCAGGTGAAAAAGGAAATACAAGATTTGCTTTTACAAATATGAATAATGATGATATTGCTCCGGAGTCAGCTTTGGACAGAAACTCATTAAGTATTAACACTAGTCAAAAATTAGGTGAAAAGATTACTTTAGATGCTAGCATCAAGTATATCGGAGAAGATCAGACTGGTAACCCTAATGTTTCTGATGGTCCTGGTAACGCAAACTGGGTTACAAAGCAGTATGCTCCCTCAGTTGACGTTATGTGGGGAGTTGGTCCAAATGGAAATGGAACACAAACCGATGGATTAAATGAATATGTATTTACATCAGGTATATTTATAACAAACCCTTGGTTTGCTCAAAATATGTATGTAAAAGAATTGGATAAAGAACGTTTTATTGGTGCTATGAACCTAAGATGGGATTTAGCTGATGCTTTGTATGTAAGAGGTAGAGTTGGAGTTGACAGATTTGATGCTCACAGAACAAACTCTACTCCTTTTGGTACTAGATATCAAACTCAAGGGAGTATCTCAGAATACAAACTTGCCACACAATCTTACGACATGGATCTTTTCCTAGGAACTGATAACTTAAACTTAGTTAGTGACTTATCTTTATCAGCTTTTGCTGGGATAAGTTCTTACAAAGATGAAAGTGAGTCCGTTAATATTAGCGGAAGTCAATTTATTGTTCCTGGTTTAGTTTCATATGCAAATACAAAAAATAAGAGTGCAGGTTATGGATTCAGCGAAAAACAAATTAATGCTGCTTATGGTTCTGCGGAATTATCTTGGGCTGATTATGCTTACTTAACAGTAACAGCTAGAAACGACTGGTTCTCAACTTTATCTTTAAAAGATAAAAAAGCTCCTAACAACGACTTGTATACATCTGCTTCACTTTCGTTAGTGCTTTCAGATGCGATAGACTTAGGGTCAAATGTTGAATTCCTTAAATTAAGAGCAGGTTATTCTCAAGTAGCTGGTGGTGCAGATAATCCATACAGATTGAATCTTTCTTACTCAATTCTCGGAAATCCACACTTAGGAAATCCAATGGGTCAAATAAATGGAGGTCAAATTCCTAACTCGGAAATAACACCATTTGAAAAGAATGAAACTGAATTTGGTGTTGACCTTAGAATGTTTGATAATAAATTCTCTGTAGATGCTACTTATTATGACAATGAAACTGACGGTGATATCGTTGGAGTTTCAGCTTCAAATACGTCGGGTTATAATAGTGCTCTTGCAAACCTTGGTAAGGTTAGCAACAAAGGTATTGAGCTTTTAGTGAAAGTTAAGCCTGTTGTTACTGATGACTTCGCGATGGAAGTTTCTTTAAACTATACTAATAATAAAAGTAAGGTTGTAGCAACTAACGATACTAATGGTATGGTATCACTTGATGAGCCAAGAGGTGTAGCTGGAAATAGAAATATGAGAGTTATGCATATAGTTGGTGAAAGATATGGTGCTTTATTTGGTACATCTTTTAAAAGAGATGCAGCTGGACATATTGTCCACAAAATGAACAGCTCAGGTTATCCAGAACCAGTTATTGATACAAACAGAAAAATCTTAGGATTTGGTGTTGCACCAGAACAAGTTGGTATTGGAGCTACATTTAGATTTAAAGATTGGAATGCTGGTTTACTTTTCGAAGGTAAAATGGGTGGTCAAATCATGTCTGGTAGTAATGCTGAAATGTTAGGAAGAGGTCTTCACAAAATGACTGTTCCTGCTGGTGGTAGAGAAAACGGTATGGTACCAAAAGGAGTTATGGAAGATGGTTCAACTGTAACACAATCTTTAAACGTTGTTCAACAACAAAATTACTGGAACAGATACAACGATGCTGCTGAAGCCGGTATATACGATGCGGATTATATGAGATTGAGAAATCTAAGTATTGGATACAATATTCCTAAAAGAATGCTTGAGGGAACATCTATTCAAGCTGCATCAGTTTCTTTAATTGGTAAAAACTTATTCTTTTTATCAAATCAAGTTGACAACATAGACCCAGAGTCTGCTTACAATAGTAACAACTCTCAGGGACTTGAGTACTGGGGAATGCCAGTACCAAGAACTGTTGGTGTTAACGTAAACCTTAAATTTTAAATTAAATTAAATATGAAAAAGATACTAATTACATTTTTAGCTTTAGGCGTCTTATCTTCTTGCGAGTTTGATAAGGGGTTTGAAGAAATGAACGTAAACCCGAACTCTGCAGCGCAGGTTGGGGTAGCAACAAAAATCACAAAACTTCAGACAGATATATCTGGATCTAGATATGAGAACTGGAGGAATAACTTGATTTATAATTCAACTATCGTTCAGCACCATGCAGAAAATAACTGGTGGGCTGGGGACACTTATAATAGAAATGACGATTGGTCATTTGCTCAGTGGAACCAAGCTTACGGTGGAATGGTAAAAGGAGTTGAGGATATTATCCATCAACTTAAAGCTGAAGGAGATACTGGAACTCATATGGGAATGGCCCGTATTATGAGAGTTTTTGTATATCACAGAGTAACTGACCTATATGGTGATTGTCCTTATTCTGAGGCTGGTCAGGGTTACATTAATGGTATATTAAAACCAAAGTATGATAAACAACAAGACATCTATATGGATATGCTTAAAGAGTTAGAGGAAGCTGTAGCTCAAATAAGCGGTGATGGTGCTTTAGGCGGTGCTGACGTTATTTTTGGCGGAAGTGCAGTTAAATGGAAAGCATTTGGAAACTCCATGATGCTTAGATTGGCAATGAGATTAACTGCTGCTGATGCTGCAACTGCTCAAGCATGGGCCGTTAAGGCAATTAATGGTGGTACAATGACATCTAATGATCACATTGCTGCTGTTAAGCATGGAGATGGAAGTACTGGAAGAAGAAACGGAAATGGTGAGGTTTTCCTTGCTGACCAAGGTTCAAGAATAAGTACATCTTTCATGAGCAGAATGGTTGGTGATCCAAGAAAAACTAGAATGTTTATGAGAAATTCTGATAAAAGTCAAGCTGTTGCTGATTTAATTGGAATGCCAAATGGTCTTAAAAATCAAGACTATGTTGATCTAGATGGTAATGCAATTGCTGCTGCTGGCGATACTGGGCGTTTTGCTATGTGTGCAACAGCCTTACAGTCTATAACTGCTCCAATGGCGATGCAAACTTACGCTGAAGTAGAATTCCTAAAAGCTGAAGCCGCAATCAGAGGTTGGATTGGAACTAGTGACAAGGATCACTATGAAGCAGGTGTAACTGCAGCTATGAAAATGTTGGCTCCTATGTATGGAACAACTCCAATAACTGATGCTGAAATAACAGCTTTCCTAGCTGGAGATGGCGCATATAAAGCTGGAGGAACTGTTGCAGAAAGATGGGAACAAGTAATGGATCAATATTTTATTGCAACATACTTAAACGAGTATGAAGCTTTCTCAAACTGGAGAAGATCAGGTTTCCCTAATATTTCTCCTACAAGACATCCAAATAGCTATACTGGCGGTAAGTTCATGGTAAGAATGATTTATCCAACAGCTGAGTCTGGAAGTAACGCAGAAAATTATGCTGCTGCCGTTGCAAACCAGGGTGCAGATGAATATACTACACCAGTGTGGTGGGATAAATAATAGAATTTTATTTATTATAAATTAAAAAAGGGGGGAATAATTTCCTCCCTTTTTTTTATTTTTATTTCATGAAAAAGTACTGTTGTCTTCTCATAATTTTCTTAAATTATTACAATTCTCCATCCCAGGTTTTTGAGCTTTTGAGCTCTAATGAAACAGGTGTGGATTTTAATAATCTAATTGAGGATAAAAAAGAGCATAACATCTTACTTTATGCTAATTACTACGGAGGAGGAGGTGTTGGTATAGCTGATTTTGATAATGATGGCTTACAAGACATATATTTTACAGGAAACTTAGTTGGTGACAAAATTTACAGAAACTTAGGTAATCTTAAATTTCAAGACTTAACCAATGAAAGTGGTATATATGATGATGGTTCTTGGTCATCTGGAGTTTCGATTGCAGATGTCAACAATGACGGATTATTGGATATTTATATTAGTAAAGAATTGTATGATGACAAACCTGAGTTAAGAAAAAACAAACTTTATATTAATCAGGGAAATTTCAAATTCAAAGAGGATTCAAGACAATGGGGCGTTGATGTTTCCGCTAGAACACGACATGCCGTCTTCTTTGATTACAATAACGACGGTTTAGTAGATCTTTATTTATTAAATCAACCCCCAAACCCTGGCAGTTACTCAAAGTTTTTTGGCGCGGACTTAACTCTACCAGAGTATTCATTACAATTATTTGAAAATACAGGAGACAACGATTTTGTTGATGTTACCAAAAAAGCAGGACTTTTTAGAACCGGATTTCCAAATGCTGTTGTTGCTTCAGATTTTAATAAAGATGGATTGACTGACCTATATGTTGCAAATGATTTTGATGCACCTGACTTTTTATATTATAACAATGGTGACGGAACATTTGAATATAAAACAGAAGAATCTTTAAAACACACTTCATTCTACAGTATGGGAGTGGATGCTTCAGATCTAAATAATGACGGTCTGTTAGATATTATGGTTGTTGATATGACAGCTGAAGATAACTTTAGATTAAAATCTAATATGAGCGGTATGAATCCGTCAGCCTTTTGGAAAGTTGTCAGAGATGGAGGACATTTTCAATATATGTTTAATACTTTGCAAATAAATAATGGAGATAATACATTTAGTGATGTTGCTCAATACACTAATACCTCTTCAACAGATTGGAGTTGGGCAAATTTAATAGCAGATTTTGATAATGATGGCTTAAAAGATATTTACGTTACAAATGGTCTTTTGAGAGATATAAGAAATACAGACGCAGAGAAAAATCTTGGAGAATTTGTTGTTGAAATTGCTGAAAATTATGTGAAAAATAACCCAAATCAAGGAGATATTGATTTATGGGATATATTGCCATTGGATGAGGCCTTAAAACTGGTTCCAAGTGTCAAATTGAAAAATTACTTCTATAAAAATTATGGAGATTTAAAATTAAAAAATGAAACTAAAAAATGGGGATTGGATCAGCTTTCATTTTCTAATGGTGCTGCATATGCCGACTTAGATAATGATGGAGACCTGGAAATTGTTGTAAATAATGTAAATGAAAAAGCTTTTTTGTACAAAAACAATTCTGTTGAAAATGAAAAAAATTATTATCTAAGAATTTTTTTAGAGGATAAGGAAAACAAAAATCTTCTTGGAACAAAAGTAGATTTATACAATAAAAATGGTCACCAGTTTTTTGAAACAACCAATGTAAGAGGAATTTATTCAACTAGTGAGGATGTAGTTCACTTTGGATTGGGCTCACAGAAAAAAATAGATAGTTTAATTGTGTCCTGGCCCGGTGGGTTGCAAACAAAAATGTTTAATGTCAAATCAAATCAAAATTTAAAAATTTTGTCATCCACGGGGAAAAATTATTTATCGCCAAAGAATAATGATAATTTCTTTTTCCAAGAAGACAGAAAAAAAATAAATTACACGCATATTGAAAATATTTTTGATGATTATGAAAAGCAGATTTTACTGCCTCATAAATTATCCAGGCTTGGACCAGCATTAGCTGTTTCAGATGTTAACAATGATAATTTAGAAGATATTTATATTGGAAGTGCATCTGGAAAATCCTCTCAGTTATTTTTACAAACTGATAATGGAGATTTTGTGCTATCACAAAGTCAACCGTGGGGTGTGCATAGAGTTTTGGAGGATGTTGATGCTGTTTTTTTTGATTCTGATGGTGACGGGGATAAAGATTTGTATGTCGTTAGTGGAGGAAATGAATTTGCGCCAAACTCAAGTACATATCAAGACAGATTATATATTAACGATGGGAATGGTGTTTTTAAATTTAATCGCGATCTTTTACCAAACATATATGAATCAGGTTCAGTTGTAAGACCAACTGATTATGATAATGATGGGGATATGGATTTATTTATAGGCTCCAGAATGATTCCATGGAACTATCCAGAACCTGCCTCAAGTTACATGTTAGAAAATATTAACGGCAAATTTTATTTATACAAGGATATAAATAAAAGCTTTAATGATTTAGGGCTAGTTACTGATGCAACTTGGGCAGATTATGACAATGATGGAGACAGTGATCTTTTTGTTGTTGGAGAATGGATGCCGCTAACTTTAATTAAAAATGATAGTGGTTTGTTCAAAAAAAACAAGTTGAATAATAATTGCGATGACACATATGGTTGGTGGTACTCAATTGAATCTGGTGATTTCAATAATGATGGTCAACAAGATTTGGTAATGGGAAATTTGGGAGAAAATTATAAATATAAAGCATCTAAAGATGAACCATTTGAGGTGTTTTATGATGATTTCGATGACAATGGTTCAAAGGATATTGTTCTAGCATACTATAATTATGGTATACAATTTCCGCTACGTGGTTTTTCATGTTCTTCCCAGCAAGTCCCAGAACTCAAAAGTAAATTTAAAAAATATGACTTATTTGCATCATTAGACGTTAAAGATGTATATGGTGAAGTAAATTTAGATAAAGCTCTTAGATTACAGGCTAACTCATTTAAAAGTACAATTCTGTTAAATAATAATGGGGATTTTAAAGCTGTTGATTTGCCATATGAGGCACAGCTTTCTTCAATAAATGATTTTATAGTGGAGGATTATAATGATGACGGAAATATGGACATTCTAGCAATAGGAAATTTGTATAATGCTGAAGTTGAAACTCCTCGAAATGATGCAGGAAATGGTATTTTTTTAATTGGAAATGGGGATGGCACTTTTTCTTCTAAACTCAGAAAAGATTCTGGTTTTTTTGCTCCGAGCGATGCAAAAAAAATAATTCCGATAAAGGTTAAGGAGGACAAAGGTATTTTAGTCGGTAATAATAATGACCTGTTACAGTTTTTTAAAGCAATTCAGCCATAAACCCATCATCAAGTGAATTTCAAAATTTTTGTACTATTTATTCTAGCCTGTTTAACAGGCTGTACAAAATCAGATTATGACATTATAGTAGTTGGTGGTGGGGCAAGTGGAATTGTTTCAGCAGTTCAGTCATCGAGAATGGGCTCTAAAACTTTATTAATTGAGGAAACAGACTGGCTAGGAGGAATGCTCACATCTGCAGGAGTAAGTGCAATGGACGGAAACTACAAAATGCCCAGTGGATTTTTGAATGAGTTTAGAGATAGTTTAGTTTCACGTTACGGATCTTTAGAAAGCTTGAAAACGGGATGGGTTAGTAATATTATGTTTGAACCGTCAGTTGGTAATGATATTTTAAAAAATATAGCGAATAAAGAAAAAAATTTGACCATATTTTATGATTCCAATGTAAAAAAAGTTTTAAGAAAAGATAAAAAATGGCAATTAAGTTTTAATTCTGACAAAAGCAGTATGTTGGTTTCATCTAAAATTCTAATTGATGCTACTGAACTAGGTGATATTGTATATAAACTTAATTTGCCACATTCAATCGGAATGGATTCTAGGGATACATACAATGAAAAAATAGCACCAATAAAATCAAACAGTATAATCCAAGATTTAACTTATGTGATGATACTTAAGGATTATAAAAAGAATGTTACGATTACAAAACCTTTGGATTATAATAGAAATGAATTTTTATGTTCATATGATTCAAAAGAATGTCCAAAATCAGATCTTAAATTATGGCCTAAGGAAAGTTTAATCTCATATGGAAGACTGCCAAACGGAAAGATCATGATAAATTGGCCAATTAATGGAAATGATTATTATGTCAATTCAATCGAAATGGATAATGAGAAGAGGCTACATCATTATCAAAAAGCTAAAGAAAAATCACTAAGATTTCTTTATTTTTTACAGACAGAAATGGGCTACAGTAATTTGTCAATTGATTTTAATGAATTTTCAACCGATGATGGATTCCCTAAAATCCCTTATCATAGAGAATCTTTAAGAGTCAGAGGCCATAGTACATTGAGTCTAAATTACATCACAAACCCTTACGACCAAAAACACAAATTATATAGAACAGGAATTGGAGTAGGAGATTACCCAGTAGACCA
>CETQ01135162.1_pt1 | contig 13032 bp, 13 predicted proteins | sample 531261 | NCBI WGS metagenome assembly CETQ01 (sample SAMEA2622376, study PRJEB7988) | marine metagenome | biome: marine biome (ENVO:00000447); feature: surface water layer (ENVO:00002042); material: "saline water (ENVO:00002010), including plankton (ENVO:xxxxxxxx)" | depth 5 m
AAGAACGAACAATGGGAGTTTGACCAGCCTATTACTGTATCCCAACAAATTGTTTTCAGGATTGTTAATCAATCTAATGATAGTCTTACAGATACTATTAGTTCCTGTTTTGCAGGGTGGAGTGAAACCCTAGACGGATATCAAGACTTAACTCACCTGCAAATTGAACAAACTTGAGGTGATTAAATATGGGTAAAACATTCGGAAGTGGAGATTCAACCACGCAGAAAAAGGCTAGCAGTTCAACTGATTCTACTAAGTTGCCTTTGGCAGGTGGCACTCTCACAGGAGATGTTACTATGGATACTGCAACTCCTACGCTAACACTAGGTAATGGCACAGACCACAATACTGATAAACAAATACAATTTTTAAGTTCAACTAGGGATTATCATATTACTCATGATGACGATGAAAGGACTTTATTGATTGGTGAGTGGAATGGTTCAGACCCTACCGTAGATGTAGGTATTAAGGTTTCAGAGAATGGGGCCTTAAATTTAAATAAAACTATTACTGTAGGGACAGGGGCTGAAGAAGACACAGAGATTGTTTTTGATGGAAACGCACAAGATTATTATATCGGTCTTGATGATTCTGCAGATGCTTTGCTTCTAGGTCTTGGAAGCACAGTAGGAACTACTCCTGTCCTAGTGTTAACAAGAACTTCCTTGGTAGATAATGGGCCTGGTCTTCATTACCTCCCTGCAACTATAGTTGATACAGGAGATAGTGGAACTACAATTACAACCTCACAATCAGCAGTTACTGTTGTTTTGACTAATGCTGCAGGATTTGTAACTTTGCCATCTAGTGCTCAGTTAGGATTCCAAGTAGTAGTTTGTAATGCTTCTGCATCAAATAATAGTGGTGCAATTAGAAGGGCAGGTTCAAATCAATTCTATAATCCTGATGCTACTAGTGGACAGGTTGATAATCAGGCTATCTCTGCAATGAAGGCTAAAACTTGTATTTACTACGCTACCAACAAGTGGTTGGTGATTGGTTGAGCCTACCTGCATTAACAGGATGCATACAATCGGGTTCAGCACCAATTGCTACACCCTCTATTGCAATTACACAGATTACTTTTAACACCAAAAGTTATGGAACTAATTTAGGTGATTTAAGTCCAATAGGAGTAAGCGACCAAATAACTACTGTATTGACTCCTTCAAATGATGCGGCTACAATTCCTACTGATGGATTAGCACAATATTATGAAAACTCTGATGCCTCTAAACAAGTATTCCATACAATGCAAGTTAATTATACTGCTACCAATTTTACAATAAATGATTTACCTGCTGATAATGTTGGTTCTGAGATTAGTTTTATAACTTCTTTGGGACAGGCTGGTTCGGCATCTGGATTAAACACTTGGGTTCTTGACCCATCATCCCCATTATCTGGAGGTTTTTTTCCACTCAGCGCCAAGACTACTGGAGCGATTATTACTGCGGCAGGAGCCACTAGGGCACAAGTATTTGAAACAAGTCCCGAGGTAGGTTATGATAATACCCCTATAAGTAATGGTGTTGAATTTTACTCTGGGTCGCCTACGCCTGGCAATGTGCAAGGAAATATGCAAGTTCAGAGATTAGATAGAATTACATTCGCTGCCCAAAATTTAGCATCTTCTACTACTATGGGTCTTGCTATTAAGGTTGTATTGAGTGATGGAACTGAAGTTACAAGCCCGACAGTAACAATTACGATTCCTGCAGATGGAGTTAAAACTAATATCATAGGAACTCCTGTCGGAATTAACTCATATACAACTACAACTGCAGCCTATGGTGATGGGCAATTTGACCCGAACGACCTTGCAGGTAGTGCTGTGCAACCCTTCCCGATTCCTGAAGTTATGGTCTCAGCCTTAAATTCTGGAAACTCATTTACTACGCCTAATCTTGACCCTGGAGCAGGAATTGGAATGGTTCAAGGATATGATGACCCAGGAAATTTTGTCCATCATAGTTGGCAAGTAAATTTAAATACTTCAGCACTTACTTTGTCTGATTATCCTGCGACTGAATTAATTGTTCAATATCATTTTACATGGAATGCAGATGCGACAAATATTGGGCCAGGCGAGGGTATAATATACGACCCAGAACTGGGACAGCCTGCTTCATTTACTACAACTGATGATATTAACTTTACTCAAGTTGTAGAGAATGAGATAGAGGTTGATACTAATACTATAATTCCATTTGCTTCAGTAGATTTACCTGCAATTGCTACCCAAAATACTGATTTTAATGGTGGTTGGAGGGCTTATTCTGCAGGAGGAGGTCCCGCCCCACCTCCTTCATATCCAGTAAATCTACAAGTTAAGATAAAGAAATCAGATAATTCTTTTGTTTCATCTCCCGTTACGGTGTTAACTATTATGAATGAGGATGGAGTATTACCAACTAGAGTCTAATGATGGAAACTTTTAATACACTGAAAGAATTAGTAAATGATGAGGATTTACATGAGTTTGCCAGCATTAACAGGATGCATTCAATCAGGAGGTGCAGCAGCACCTGCTACTCCTTCTGCAGCGCCTAGCATTACAAAGGCCTCTTGGACTCAATCTTCAGTAGGCATTTCTTCTGAATGGAATGTGGGTAGTAACTTGCCCTCTAAACCTATGCACACTATAAATTCAGTAGATGGTTCCGCAGTTGCCGATACTGCGGTTGGTCTTGCCTTTAGTATTAACACCGAACATTATTCTGCTGGAAATGAAATTTTAGAGTTGAGGGTTGATTTTGAACCTTCAAATAATGCAGTTGCAAGAGAAAATGCAGGAATCGGAACGGGCGCTTTACCTGCTTGGAATATAAATGGTATTGGGGCTACTACTAGCCTTAGATTAGTAAGAGAAGGACTTACACCTACTTTAAATCTACCAGCCATTAGCGGAAAAGGCGTATTAAATCTAGATTTATTATCTCTTGCAAACACTCAATATGGTGGAACTAATACTGTATCATTCACAAATGCTACAATGTTAAGTTCCTTTAAAATCACACTTTATTTTCAAATAATGGGTGATAATGGAGTTGCAGGAAATCTTCTTACACACACTTTCACTCCAATTGATGAATGGCATAATGACCCCTTCATTATTGGGCCTACCACTTACATTCCACAAGTTACTATGAAATTAAGAGATTGGATGACTCAACAAGAGATTGGAGACCCTGCACTTACTGAATACACAGGCATATTCAATTGGGATGCTGGAACGGCTACAGTTCCAATACAAAGGGCTGATGGTAGTAATGTAAGGCATACACATAATCTCTTTGATGGGTCGTCGTGTCAAGAGGGTTGGACATGGCAAATTGAACTAGGTTGGAATTTTGGAACAGACATAAACCACGCAACTATTCCTGCTGTGATACCTGACCAATCTGAACAACCTAATTCTATTAATAATTTAACAATAACTATCGCCCATACTTCAGGGAGTGCAAACTTACCTCAATGGAGTGCTGCATGGTCAAGCGCCCCATTCTTAGTAATGAATGGTTCTGCTATAACAGGAATACCTCACCAATTCCCATTCCAATTTATGATAGAAAGCAGTTCAACAATAGTTCCAATAGGGGCTATTGCGTATTTGCATGAAGAATTTGGACTAAATGAAGATGATGGTGTTTTAGAAATTGGCTATCCTAGAGATGCAACTACAAGCAGCGCAACCTTTACATTTGGAGGAACAGTAGTTGACGCATATAATCAAACTGTTGATTTAGCAACTCTAGGAACTCCTATTACTATACCTGCTACATTTATTCAAGACTGTCCTTGAATGTAATTTACAAGATAGCAACATTTAACACTCTAAACCCTTAATGTATAATTATGTCTGATGAGCCTAGTTTATTAGAAATCAAGAAATTGATAGAGGATTTGGCAGAAATAATAGATGTCCTTCATGTAGAAATGACTTCAATTAAAGAAGATTTTGCTTCAATTAAAAAGAATTTTCAAGAAATGCAAGTAAAAGCAATCAATAGTGACTTAGATTACATGCATGGATAACTAAACTTTAAATAATTAAAGGACATATTGATTTATATGGACTCTAGCGATAGCGAGGTTAAATTCAAATTCAAGGTTAGAGATGCTAAGAAGTCTGATTTAAAATCTATAAAGAAAATATATGAAAAACTTTATATTAGCAAGCCAAAGGAAGATTATTTTAATTATTTTTTAAGTATGAAAACTGTTCCATTTTTAGTTGCAGAATTAGAAGATAAAACTGTTGTTGGGTATTTAGCAAGCAGAATAAATGTTATGAAAGATAAGGTTTATATTGCGAGTATTGGGATTTTACCAGATTATGCTAATTCAGGCATTGAAGGTCAACTGATTAGCATTATTGGAGATTTTTGTAAGGGTCAAAGAGTTAAATATATTGGAACTCACATTAGAGGGACAAACACAATGCTAAGGTTGGCATTTAAAAACAAAGGATTTTATGAGAAATTAGATGGTAAGTTTAAAAACAATGATGATAAATATCTTTACATGAAACAATATGTTTATTTTGGAACTCCTGCATCTGGTAACTTCAAAGTTACTAGAAAGGAACCAGAAAACTTTAGGTGGGGTTATTTTCAACCTGCCAAACCAGAAAAGAAATTACCTACTCCAGTAAAAGGAGTTTATACGATTAGTTCAGATGTGAAATATGAAGATATTCCTGCAATTACTAAAATGCACAATAAATTTATGGGGAAAAATAGAGGAAGCGACTACTTTCACAAAATTTATCAAAATAAATTAAATCCAGTCATAGTAGTTAGAGATTCAAATAAAACAGTAATTGGATTTTTAGCCGCTAGATTGCAAACTAAGCCTATTTACCAAATAAAGGAAGGTAAAAAGATTATGACTCAGAAATCAGGAGGAATTAAGAATAGACTAAACTTTGTTAGCATGGCTGTTGATGATAATTGGAGAGGTCAAGGAATTGCAAAGAGGCTTATATTAGCATTGTTTGATGAGGCTAATAAGAATAAAAAGGTTGAAGCAATATTTGGACATGTAAGGCAAAACAATGTTTCTGCGATTGGATTATACAGAAAAATGGGATTCAAAGTAAGAGTAGTAGGGTATTATGAAGATACTAAGGAAATAAAATATGAGATTTACAAAAGAATTAGGTTGCCTGATATAAAGCCATTTTTAAGAAGACACTCAGACAAAGCAGCCTATACTGCTTATTTCATAATGTTGCATGAACTATTACATTCAATTAGAGATTATGAATGAGGTGGTGCGAGATGGACACTCAAGAGTTTATCAAAACTGTAGAAGGTCTGCTAGATATAGAATTAATGCAACATGTTGAATCTACTTTAAAAGAAGATTTTGATAAATTTTATAGGTCAAATTTAAACATTAATAAAGTCCAGAAAGATGGATTTATTACATTAGGTGCTTTGAAAAAGGAGTTTTTCAATAACTTTAAGTCATATCTAAAAAATCAAAAATCAGATTTAATATTACTTACTGAATTTCCACCATTTGTAAAATGGTATAATCAAAATTATGATAGCAAACTAAATCCTTTAAACGGATTTTCAAAAGGAGGTATAGAAATGTTGTGGGAAACATATTTGAAAAAAACTAGAAACGGACATTATTACATCTCAGTTGGTAGGAGTGCAGAAGATAATAAGTATTTCAGGGCTCCGTATAGAATAGGTTATGCTAAACTTGGAGATAGGGGGAAAACAACCACAAATCTTTTAAAATACAACGATAATGCAGAATGTTATGATATTAACTATGAAAATAATGGAGCCTTTTTTCTAAATGTAAATCATTCATATCCTTGGTCATATAAGAGTGCAAATCAATTTTATATAATAGATTTAAAAAAATCTTATAACTTTTTAAATTGGATTAATAATTATCCTTTTAAATAATCACCACAAAGTCTGTTGTAGTTTTTCATTCTTATCATAAAAGGTTTGATTTACCCAATCTCTTGCAAGCCTTTGCAATTCTTCAGTGTATTCATTGCATCCGTATCTTTCAACCAATTCTTTAATAAGTCCACTATATTTGTTAACTGCTCCTTTGGATACAGTAAGAATTAAATTTCCAGGGCATAGGACATCAACCTCTCTCTTCGTGAAGGGGTCAGTCTTTGTATCAATTACAGTATTGCAATTTCCTGAAATCGGAGGCCTTCTATATGATGTTCCACATTTAGTGCATCTAACCTTTTGTTGTCCAAAGGCTCTTAAGTTTCCTCTCATATCTCTAATCAAGTGTCTATCAATTAATTTACTTGCTTGTATCTTATTATCAACACTATGCAATACTTCACCTAATGCAAACTGGGCATTAGTTTTTTGCTTCATAGATTCCAATGTGTTGTAAGGGTTATTTCTAGGGCCTTCAGAGCAATCATTTGTTTCGTGAGTATATCCGAACCCTCTGTATTGTTTTTCAGTCCCTAGCACCGTCTCTACAGTCATTACTCCGTAATTAAGTGCTTCCTTACTTGAGATTAAATTTTGAGATGCTTCATAGAACTCAACAGGATATTCATCATTAATATCAATGTTTAACGCTTCTTTATCAATTTCTGAAGGGTTGATTTTAGTTGTTAGAATCAAAGGAGCATCCATCTTTCCACCCCTAGTAGTAGCCAAATAACTTCTACTAAAATTAATTAGTCCATCAAGCAAAAACAAAACGGAATCAATATCTCCATCACAATTCCTTCTTTTAGCCGCATGGAAAAACGGGTGTCCGTAATGTCCTTTAATATCTGCGACTCCTACAATTCTACATAAGATGGCACCTGATGTGTGTGGGGCTAATCCCATCATTAAATGCCCCATCAAGTCTTCTTTAGTTTCACAATTATAAAACGGCTCTAATCCGTATAATTTAACTAACAAGTCATCTATATATTTAGTGGTTCCAATTAACTTATCAACACAGTTTTCTGGCAATACAATATCTTGAGGATAAAGTTCTAAAACATCGTTTTCTGTTTCAACATCATATCCTAATTCTTTAGCCTTTTCAACAGACAATCCTATTTCGCTAGGCTTGAAATGAGTCATAGTAATATCTACCATATCATATCTAATAGTTCCATCTCTAAAAACTGAAATATCGTTTTGATATCTCAAGATTCCTTTAGCAAGATTCTCAGGAAGTTTCTCAGCAGAAGTCAATCCTTTAACTCCTTTAATTGGTAGTCTCTTATAAGTTCCAGCAACTCTTTTTGCTTCATTTAACATATCTAGTAAAGGAATACTTACTTTATCAACTCTTAAGAATTTAGTATTATGTCCATCTACTACTCCCTCAAAAGTTTCAACTTCATTTACTTCATCATACCTAATACCTACCTCAATAGAATCATTAGCCAAGAGAGCATCTTCAACTTTTCTTTGAGAACCAATATTAAATCCTAATGGAAACATAACATGGATTGCAGGTTTCATCTCTCTTAATTTTGAACCTTCAGGCTTTCCCATCCTAGCACCTATCCTGTAAGTTACTTTAGGCTTGATTTCATAATTTGAAATTTTATTAACTAAATCTAACCCATTAGAAAACTTGGATAAATCGCCTTTAAATTTTTTACCATCTAATAGCGTATTTATTAGAACATAAGACGAATCACCAGAAATAATAAATCTTCCATTATGTTTCTCAACATCAATATTTAATCTATAGATTAATTCTATAGAATCATTATTTACCATAACATAATTACCACAAATTGAAGGAGATAAACTTTTATAGACTTTCATCATTTCTTCAGCACTTAAATCATTAAAGTGTGCTACATAATCTGGACACATAGGCAAACTATTATCCAAAGATTGATTCAAGGCATCTGAAAATGATTCAGGATAATTTAAATTTTCTCTATAGACCAATTGACTGTGCCACTCTTTAACATAGGGTGAAGCCATAAGCGGATGATTGTTTTCAATAAATTCTCCTACGGGAACTAATATTTCACCCAAATCCCAAATCTTTTCTATAGACCAATTTACATCCGTTGAAGAGCCTTCAGGAAGTTCAGACATATCATTAATCCTTCTAGCAGAACCATCTTTGAATTGAACATAAGGTCCTTCAACATCTGTGCAAGGAGTAACTACTGTAGCCTTCCCAGGCCTTTCATACTTTAATTGAGTTCCAATAATTGCAAACCCATCTAAGGCCTTCATAGTTGCTGGATGAATGCTTGTAGTGGCGAGACCACCCAACCTACTTCTTCCATATCTTAATCTAAAAGAGCCTGTTTCCATAGGCAAACCAAAAATAGGCCTTCCAGCCAAAATATCTGAAACAAATTTCTCATTAGGTTTAATTTCTTCCACATCATCATTTGAATCTTGGACGAACTCATTTAACCAATCCCAACCTTCAATTCCTAAAGCCTTTGTATATTTCAAAATCTTAGGAGCCTTTAAAACAAGCCCTTCGCAGATAACAAGAATAGCACCTTCTCTAGATTTATTAGTGGGGACTCTTGGCAAATCTCTTTGACCTGTAACCTCATTACCAACACCTTCACCGTCAATATAGACTGGGCAATTCTTTGTAAGTATCTCAATTTGTGGGTTTGAGGGTCTGTATTGCAATCCCCTACCATAGAATGAAACTTCTTCTTTATATCTTTCAACTTCTTCATAAGTTAGTTTGGACTTACTTAACTTAAATCTTCTTCTGAGAATATCTGCAATCAAAACAGATAAGGCTTGGCCTGTTCCTCCAGCACTTCTAATAGGTCCTGCATAATTTACGCAGATAGCCCTAGTAGCATCGGCATTAATTACAAGCCTTGCAGACACTACTCCTTCTAGGGGTGCAACCAAAATACCTTCTGTTAGAACTGCTAGACCTGCACATACTCCGTGGTAAATACTCATGCTTAATCTAGCCTCATCATCAAAGGATTCAATAGCATCAAAATCTGATAAAATCTCATCTATTGATTTTTCCTTCAAACCCTCAAAAGATAGTGAATAACCTTTACCTGAACATGAAACGCAATCATCTTTTTTCCAATCTCCAATTAATTTATATCCCTTACCGTTACACTCAGGACACGGATTAACTTGAGAGTAAAGATAAGATTCTGCAGACACTATGTTTGCTATTTCAATAGCCACCAATTCTCTATTGCCTTCTAACTTATTTGTCAATTCTCTAATTTGTTCAGCAGTATTTCTACCCTCTAGAAAATCTAGCAACTTTTGTGTTCTATCTGCTAAATCGTGCGCTTGAGGAATCTCTACAAAATTCTTAGGGTCTTTGCCAACCTTTCTTGCTTCATTAGCAATTTTATATGCAATATCACATTCTTTTTGAAGAAGGTTGCTATATTCATCATATTGCATAGTAGATAATAAGTTTAATACCTATATAACTATTACTTATCCAATGACTTAAAGAAATCATCATCTTGAATATACCACTCTTCAGGAAATTCCTTTGCTTTGGGGTTTTTACTTTTCTTAGTTATTACAACCTTTGGAACATAATTTTCTTTTAGCATTTTTAATATTTTAGTCTTAGGATAATTTAAAGCAGCAGGGCTAACCTTCCTCTTTGCCCTCCAAGAACCCCAATCCATATATTTTCCATAATAACTTCCATATCTATCTGCCATTATTCCCACCCTCCGTCAAAATGATAATTACTACAAGTTTTACAAATTAATTTTTTTTCAGAATACTCTATTTTGTAATAGTCTGTAGCCAAATCCCAAGGACTTAGAGGTTTGCCACAAATTTTACATCTCCTCTCAAAAAATCTTTGCATAATTGATTATTGCCTCTACAACTATATAAGTTTATCATAAAAAGGACTTCTTTATATAGTTGAATTGATTATTTATAAATATAAGAAAGGTGATTGGTTTGCTAGATATTAAGAATCCCATTAACATAGCAGGTATTGGTTTGATTGGTGCAGGGGCATATGTGACTTACACAAATGTTTCTACTCTGCTTTCTAATAATTGTTTTGCGCCTGGAATTTACACTACTATGGGTATTTTTGCATTGGCTGGAGGTTATTACTTAATCAAAGTTTATGCCGACAATTGGACTGATGAGGCTACTCAAACCAAAATGAAAATAATGCAAGGTTGAGAGTCTTATGATATTTGGAACAGATACTTTTAGTTGGGGTCCAAAATTAATTTTTAATAATGAATATCAGGGACCAATTTGTCCTTGTCCACAAGTTCCTTCGTGTTGTGATGAAGATGGCGAGGGAATTTCAGATTTAGATAATGATGGAGTTCCAGACGGTCAAGATGCAGATGCACATAATGATGAGATTACTACTGAAGGAGATTATTTGAAAAGGTTTGATATTGAATCAACTATGCAAGGGATAGCAGTTTCTGTTAGGTGGAATTCTACTACCAATACATATGATTGGAGAGGTCTGCCACATAGTTTTTATCAAAATACTGGAAAGACTAATGCTTCAGAAGTTAAAAATAGTAGTATGGAAGCAAGTGGGAATGGAGGTGTAAAAGCAAGAGTTGATGCAGGTCAAGGTTTAAAATTTGAAAATCTTAGCCCCGCAGATGCTGAAACACCTACTGAAAAGATTGAAAGGAATTATCAAGAACAATTAGCCAAAAAGAAGGCTAGAGAAGAAGCAGAAAGGCTTGCAAAAGAAGAAGCGGAAAGAAAGGCAAGAGAAGAGGCAGAAAAAAATAAAGTAGAGCCTTTAATTGCTTATGATAATACAATTCAAAAAGATAATAATGTAGTGCCTATCGCAATTGGTGCAGCAGTATTACTAACTGTTGTAGTGTTAATTTCTTAGATTAATAAGTAATTATTCTTCTTCACCGTCAACCTTGTCAATGATTTCTTCAACCGCATCTGCGATTTCTTCATCAATGATTCCAGCATCTTCAAGTGCATCTACCAAATCTTCTGCTCTCTTCAGAACTTGTCCGTAGGAGGAAGCAGCAGCGAGGAATGCAAGTGCGCTAGCGACAGGTGCGTATGTTGCAACCGAATCTACTTGGCTCATTCCTGCAGCAGCAGCCGACAGAAGAGTTACGGCATGAAGCCTATACTCATTAAGTTGTGCTTTACTTAAATCCATGATTTCTATTAAGTTGTTTAGGTATATAAAAGTTCGGTTTAAACGCAATTATTAAATAACTGTTTGCTTAATATTAACTAGGTAGCCTTATGTCTGAAGATTATAGTTATATGCAAACATGGTTGGAAAGATACCCTAATGCTAGATTTGACCAACAAGAACCAGTTAGCATAAATAATTTTGATTGGACTAGGTGGTCAAATAACTTAAGAAGAAAAAGTGATATGTTGTTTTTCGCATTTACTCAATATTATGTTAACCCTTCAGGCAACAGAAGATATAATGACAGGGCAGGATATAGCAAAGATGGTTTAAAGGCCGACCATTGTAAGAGAATTATTACTGAAATGCTTGGTAATGATTTACTTAGAGGTTCAAATGATATTAAGAGAATTACTCAAAGAAACAGAGTTAACTTGCAAGCGCATATTAAAAATCAAGCCAATAGAATTGAAACGCTTACTTCGTTGTTGGATAAAATCTATAAACAATATAAACCTTTAATGGATGAAAGGACTAGAAGGATTGCTCAGAGGCAAAGAGAATTAAACAATTTTTTACAAAGAGATGATTTGGAAAATAATCCAAGAATATTAAATCAAAGAGAATTCGCTTTAAAACAAGCGCAAGAACTTGAAAAGAATTATTTACAGGTTGCTAAGAAAAGAAGAGGTTATATTTATAGGGGTGGCTCCGACGATACTAGATGGGTTAAGTGGTATGATGAAGAATTAGATTACCAAATTAAAACTATTAATACTACTCAAGACACTCCTAAAATGATTGCCGAGTTCATAAGTAAAATAACTAAGGTTGTAGATTATGATAGAATTTATTTATTCCCTTGTGTTAATACTGAGATACCTTCGGCACTTTCTAACATGGTTAGAAATGATAAAAAAAATAAATATAATTTTAATCCTGAAATTTCTCCCACTCTTGCTTCTTTTAGAAGAGCGAATAAAGGTCAAGGGGCTGTAATAATAATTCCTGCAGGTTATTCTCTACCTCCTTTAAAATTAAAACATTTTTATTTATTAGGGGATGATAGTAGGGATTTTTGGAAAGATAAAGTTAAGAATACAGACCAGAGAGGTTATTATTATGGAAGTAGTGTCAATGTCACTAAATATATCCCAGATATTATGTCTTGTTTTACTAGAATGATACATGATAGAGGATGGGGTGGTGGTGATAGATTTGCAATTGAAGCCATAAGGGGGTATTACTATGGGGCCAATAATTTTAACGCAACCTATGGTTCAAAGGGTCTAGGGAATTTGTTAACTTCTTTGTGGACTATTTTTAAAGGACATTCCATATATCCTTCCCAATATTATAGGTGGGAGGAGGAAAAAGAAAGACAAAAGAATTGTGTAAGCCCTAGGGGGGAAAAGGGTCATTTTGCTAAGGCAAGTAAAATTGAAAACTTTTATTGGAATTTGACACTCCCTAACGGCTATGTCCCTCAAGTATTTATCCCTAGGGAAGGAGACCCTCAACTTGCAGGATACCAAAGGAGTCAACCTTATTTGATTTGGAGAATGTATAGGTCTAGAACTAGAGATGTTGCAAAGTGGATGGAAAAATTAGGTGTTGCAGATGTAAGAGTAGGTAGCGAGGCATTTAAAAATTTACTAATGCTATCTGTTTCTGATGAATACAGAAGGACTATCAAAAGCAGTATGTATGACAACCAATACATTGAAATTTCAACTAGGGGTGCAATCTACACGATGAACTATTTAGTAAGTGGAGTTCCTATTTATCAAGATACAAAATAAATCATCTGTAAGAATCCTTATGTAGTTTTTTAATAAATTCATCTTCCTCTTCGTGATGGTCGTGGTCATGGTCTTCATGGTCGTGGTCATGGTCGTGGTCATGGTCGTGGTCATGGTC
>CETQ01011974.1_pt1 | contig 13007 bp, 13 predicted proteins | sample 531261 | NCBI WGS metagenome assembly CETQ01 (sample SAMEA2622376, study PRJEB7988) | marine metagenome | biome: marine biome (ENVO:00000447); feature: surface water layer (ENVO:00002042); material: "saline water (ENVO:00002010), including plankton (ENVO:xxxxxxxx)" | depth 5 m
AATTCTTCTGTATATGAAGAAATAGTTAAAAATCTAAGTAAAAATAAAAACTAGTTTTATTTTGAAGTGGAATACATCTGTATATGATCAATATCATCCTCCAGATAAATTTCACCTCTAGGAGTGAATCCAAGATCAATATAAAAATGTTTTAATCTATGTTGTGCTGAAATTACAATTTCAAAATTTGGGTATTCTTTTTTTAAAAATTTAACCCCCTCTTTTGTTATCTCTTTACCAATACCATGGCCTCTAGAATCAATTTTAGTAACTATCCTGCCTAAGGAAGAACCTTCATACTTAACTCCAGGTTTAAAAGCCCTTAAATATGCAATAAGTACGTTTTCCTCGTAACATAACAAATGAAATGCATTTTGATCTGAATTATCTGCATCCAAATATGGACAGTGTTGTTCCACAACAAAGACTTCTTGTCTTAAATGAAGAACAGCATATAATTCGTGGGAAGTTAGTTCATCAAAATTTTTCCATACAAATTTTATTTTTTTAGTCATAATTTCATATAATATTCAAATATTCTCGCACACAAAAAAAATATTATGAAAACAATTTATGATTTTTCAGTAAAAGATGCTGAACTTATTGATGTATCTCTTGAAGATTATCAAGAAAAAATACTGCTTATTGTCAATGTTGCAAGTTATTGTGGCCTTACATATCAATATAAAGGTTTAGAGAGTCTTTACAAAAAATATAAAAAAATTGGGTTTGAAATTTTAGGCTTTCCTTGCAATCAATTTGCCATGCAAGAACCTGGCACTAATCAAGAAATACAAGATTTTTGTGATGCAAATTATGGGATAACCTTTAAGATATTCAATAAAATTAATGTAAATGGATCTAAAGCAGATCCTTTTTATAATTTTTTAAAAAACGAAAAGCCAGGGGTTGCTGGCACGCCACAAATAAAGTGGAATTTCACAAAATTTTTAATTAATAGAAATGGTGAAGTTGTTAACCGTTTTAGTCCGCAAGTTGAATCAGATGTTATTGAATTAAGTATCAAAGAAATAATTTAGATTATATTTTTAGACTCATAAGAACTGCATCATCTGACTTAATGCCAGTATAGTAGTTAGCTCTCACTGCATCTTTTACAAAATTAAATTTGGTATAAAAATTGATTGCATTTATATTCTTAGACCTTACTTCAAGAAATACTATTTTTGCCCCCAACGCTTTTGATTGTTTTATGAAAACATCCATAAGAATTGAACCTGCGCCTTTCTTTTGCCATTTTTTGAGCACAGCTATATTTAAAAGATGGCTTTGTTTTTCAATTCGAGAAAAAATAAGAAATCCGACAATATCTTTATTGTATTTACATACAATAGAATTATGCCCAACCTCAAGAGATGAAAAAAAGTTATCTTTTGACCAGGGATTCGGATTTGTTTCAAGCTCGATTTTATATGCTTCTTCTAAATCTGAATGATCCATTAAAGAAATTTTAAACATAGTGTTATAAATTAAGTTTTGATTTTATCTGCAGCCACAATTCTTTTTTTTGAGTTTTCTTTAAAGATAATTCATTAATTGAAGGTGCTTGAATTACGTTTTTTAAAGATAATTGTTGTTCAAAAAGATTACCGAAAATAATTATAGACTTTATCTTATCAAGGCTAAAGATTTCTTGTTTTAGTTCATCATTTGATGAAAAAGAAATTCTATCTGATTGTTCATCACCTATATTTAGTTTAGTTGATGCCATGATTGCTTGTATTAATTCTTGTTGCTCTTTCACAAAATTTTCAAAAGGTTTGTCAAGAAATGATAAAATTTGCCCCTTTTTATGAAAATATACCTCTTTAACGGAAGAATTTTTTATCTTTGAGCGTAATGAATATCTTTTGATTCCAATCTCTTTTAATATAAGATTAGTTTTAATTTCTGGGGTGAGCATAAATAATATAATAACATTTAGTTTGTAAACTATGGATAATCCGATAGACAAATATTCTGCTTTTAAGCCAATAGATTTGGATAATAGAGAATGGCCAAGTAAAGTCTTAAATAAATCTCCTGTATGGTGTTCTGTAGATCTTCGTGATGGCAATCAAGCATTAATAGAGCCTATGGGTTCTGAGAGAAAGGACAGAATGTTTGACTTGCTATGTAAACTAGGATTTAAAGAAATAGAGATTGGCTTTCCATCAGCTTCTAAAACTGATTATGATTTTGTAAGAGATCTTATTGATAATAAAAAAATTCCATCAGACGTTAATATTCAAGTTCTTACTCAAGCAAGAGAAGAGTTAATCATCAAGACTTTTGAATCACTTAAAGGAGCTTCTAAAGCTATTGTTCATTTCTATAATTCAACATCTACCCTTCAAAGGAGAGTTGTTTTTGATCAAGATAAAGAAGGTATTAAAAGAATAGCAACCAAAGCAGCATTATTAATTAAGGACTTAGCGGAAAAAAATCCAAATACTGAATGGAGCTTTGAGTATTCTCCTGAAAGTTTTACTGGTACTGAGCTTGAATATGCTAGAGAGGTTTGCGATGAAGTCGTAGAAATACTTAGGCCTGTATCAAAAAATAAAATTATTATAAATCTTCCAGCGACTGTTGAGATGTCAACACCAAATATTTATGGAGATCAGATAGAGTGGATGCACAAACATCTCAAAAATAGAAATGATATTTGTTTAAGTCTTCATCCACATAATGATCGAGGTACTGCAGTAGCAGCATCAGAATTTGGTTTAATGGCTGGAGCAGATAGGGTTGAAGGTACCCTATTTGGTAACGGTGAGAGAACTGGCAACGTCGATATAGTTACAATTGCTCTAAATATGCTTACACAGGGTATTGACCCAAAGTTAGATTTTTCAAATATAAATCAAGTAATGAGAGAGGTTGAATATTGTAATCAATTACCAGTGCACCCAAGACATCCTTATGCGGGTGATCTTGTTTTCACTGCTTTTTCTGGCTCCCATCAAGATGCTATAAAAAAAGGTTTTAATGCAATTAAACAATCTAATAATCCAAAATGGGAGGTTCCTTATCTTCCAATAGATCCGGCGGATTTGGGAAGAAACTATGAGGCAGTGGTAAGAATTAATTCACAGTCTGGTAAAGGAGGAGTGGCATTTCTTTTAGAAAAAGATCACGGAGTTTCTTTACCAAGAAGATTACAAATAAGCTTAAGTCAAAAAATACAAAAATTGGCAGACTCTTCAGGCAAAGAAATTAGCAGCTCTCAAATTTGGAATATTTTTGAAAAAAGTTATCTAATACCAAAAAATAACTTTTCATATATTAAGCATTCTTCGTCATCTAAAAATGACGTACATTCGTTAGAACTAACTTTAAATATGAACAATAAAGAGATTACAATACATGGAACTGGAAATGGGCCTATTGATTCATTCATAAATGGTTTATCAGAAAATATTGGAATAGAAATAAAGGTTACGGACTATCAACAGTCAGCAATCTCATCAGGCTCTGATGCAAAAGCTGCTGCATATATTGAGCTTGAAAAAGATAGCAAAACATTTTGGGGTGTTGGAATACACCCCAATACAACAAGAGCATCATTTGATTCAATTATTGTTGGATTAAGTAAACTTTTAGACAGTTAATCAAAATTGGGTTCTCTTTTCTCAAAAAAGGCTTTTACAGCCTCTTTGTTTTGAGGACTTGTTGTTAATTCGTTTTGAATTTTAGCCTCATTATGAAATGTGTCCCAGTAGCCTACTTGAAGTGATTCACGCATCAATTTCTTTGTATGATTTAAAGATTGTGAAGATCTCTTAGCTAATTTTTCCGCCCACTTCAGCGTGGAAGATTCTAATTCTTCCAATGAAACTACCTTATTAGCAATTCCATAATCTAAACATTCTTTTGCAGGTATTTTTTTTGCCTCAATTGCATACTCATATGCTTTTGAATAGCCCATATATTTTGGTAAATACCATGACAGTCCTCCATCAGGAACTAAAGCTATGTTACTAAAGACAGACATAATATAACTATCATCTGACATTATTCTAAGATCACAAGACATTGCAATTGCTGCTCCAATCCCTGCAGCAGGTCCGGCTATTGAACCAATTACTGGTTGTGGCATATTGATAATATTTTCAAAAAATGGTTTGTACCCCCTAATTAATGCATCCTCAGAACCTTTCCAAGAAGCTTTTCTCTCACTTAAATCTGCTCCAGCTGAAAAGCCTCTTCCAGAACCTGTTAATATTACAACCTTGATATCATTATCATCTTTAACATCATTTGTTGCATCTTGAAAATCCCAAACCAATTGCTCATTTACAGCATTTAATAACTTGGGTCTATTCAATCTAATGATTGCAATTTTATTATTCTTGATTAATTCTATAGTTTCTAGTGACATTCTTGCTCCTCATTTATCTTTTTGAAATTATTATGCAACCATTTTCATAAGTTATCTTTCCTGCAACCTCTTCCTTATCAGATCTAGACCATGTTACCAGTGATTTAGGTCCAGGATTAGAATGTATGAAGGTTTTTATAATTTCTTCAATTATCTTACTATTTGGTGCAGCAATATTACATTTTTTTATTGAAAATCTAAGAATATCTACTACTATTTGCTCAGGTAGAGTTCTAATTTTTTTAAGATCAATGTTATTTGCAATTAACTCACCATATTCTTGATTTATCAGCTCAGCATAAACTTTGTTATGGTTTCTTAAAATTGAAGATGTTTTACCAATTCTTTTTGGGAAGTTTTTCCATCTTTCTTCAAGTAATGGAAAAATTTTGTTTCTCAAAAAATTTCTATCAAAATTGTTGCTATGGTTTGAATCGTCATCAATAAAGTTAATCTTTTCATTAGAAAGGTAGTCTAAGATTTGTTTTTTTGAAACCTCAAGCAATGGCCTTATTAAAATACCTCTACCAATTGCCCTTTTTTCGTGAGGTCCTTCCATGCCCTCAATGCCTGTACCCCTAAGAAGTCTCATGAATACTGTTTCAGCAACATCATCAATATGATGTCCTAACAAAAGCTGATCACCCTTGTTTAACAATTTTTCAAAAATTTGATACCTTGCTTTTCTGGATGCTGCTTCAAGACCTCCACCATCAGACCTAATATCAACAGACTCAACTATTAAATCAATATTTAACTTAGAGCACTTCTCGATACAATGACTTTCCCACAACTTAGAGTTTTCAGATAGATTATGATTTACATGAATAGCTTTTACATTCAAATCTCTATCAGCTTGTATTAATGATAAAAGATGAATTACTGCGGTTGAGTCTGGGCCGCCACTGTATGCAACAAAAATATTTTTATTAAGATCAACATTTTTTGTAATTAAGTCAATGGTAAGCAATTTTATGTGCCAATACTTAGAATTCTTTCGTACCTTCTTTCTAGCAAATCTTCTATTGATATCTTGTTTAAAATAGAAAGATTTTTTATTAAAGAACTTTTTACATTTTGTGCTATTAAATCATAGTCTCTATGAGCTCCGCCAAGTGGCTCCTGTATAATTTCATCAATAATATTTATTTTTTTTAATTCTTTTGAAGAAACTTTCATAGCCTTGGCTGCGTCTGGAGCCTTTTCAGGCTCTCTCCAAATAATTGAAGCACATGCTTCAGGCGAAGCGACGGAATATACAGCATATTCAAGCATACACAAATGATCTCCAACACTAATTGCAAGTGCCCCACCTGAGCCGCCCTCGCCGCTTACTATTACAATTATTGGTGTTTTTAATTCTGACATAGTCGCTAAGTTTCTGGCAATTGCTTCACTCTGACATCTCTCTTCTCCTTCAATTCCAGGGTAAGCACCTGCAGTATCAACAAAAGTAATAACAGGAAGGGAAAATTGTTCTGCTAGTAATAATAATCTTTTTGCTTTTCTATATCCTTCGGGATTAGTCATCCCAAAGTTTCTTCTTACCTTTTCGTCAGTATCTCTTCCTTTTTCATGACCAATAACCATTACAGGCGTGCCTTCCAATAATCCTATCCCTCCAATTATGGAAGCATCATCACCAAATTGTCTATCACCATGAAGCTCATCGAAGTCATCAAATATTCTTTGAATATAGTCTGATGTGTGTGGTCTATTAGGATGTCTTGCTACTTGAACAATTTGCCATGGATCAAGTTTAGAATATATTTTTTTTGTTAATGTTTTATTTTGCTTTTCAAGATTTAATATTTCTTCATTAAGAGCAGGAGAATCTACAGCAGCGGTTCTGAGCGCACTTAACTTTTGTGCCAATTCTTTGATTGGTTCTTCAAAGCTTAAGAATCTTTCATCATCCATTATTAAATCTCTATTATGTTCTTTCCAAAAATATCCTCCAAGAGAAAAAAGTTTTCAAGTGAAGGTACAAATTTAAAGTTATCACCAATATCTATTATAGCCTCAGATTTATCTGTTATTACCCGAACATTCACTCTACATGATCCATCTTTCCAGAAATCTTTATCAATGTTATCGAGATGTTCAGAAAAATCTGAAATTGAAACAGCATTTGAATCTTTAATATCAATTACTACTTCTTTAATTTTCTTATTAAGTTCATGATCTATGCTATGTATTTCTTTTACCCTCATCCTGAACATCAGGCTTCCTAAGTCTCCAGTCCTATAATCATCAACTTCAATTGTGCCTTTAAATGATAAAATTTCTCCCTCTTTTAAGATATCATGACAATCTTCAAAAGTTTCACTCGTTACTATTCCATCCATTGTTCCCGTCCCATCATTAAAATTAACAAAAGTTAATGGCTTTCCTTTTCTGTCTTTAATTTGTCTAATACTATTAACTAAACATATCAATGAGCCAGTCTTAGTTTCGTTAGTAAGCTCACATATTTTTTTTGTTCTAATCTTTTTAATTTTGTTTTCAATGGCTAATACTGGATGTCCTGATAAATAATATCCTAGTGATTTCTTTTCTAACTCAAGTTTTTCAGTAAGAGTTAACTCAGGAGTATTTTCATATTTTTCATATGGATCAAAATCTAACTCAATTGAAGAAAATAAATCACCACTTTTGAGATTTGAATCCATTCTTTTTGACGAACTTTCACTGAGCATATCTTTAACGCATTTTATTGCGATGGTTCTTGAAGGCGCTACAGAGTCAAAAGCTCCTGATTGAGATAGCGCTTCTAATGATTTCTTTCCTCCAAGCTTAATATCAACCTTCTTTGAAAAGTCCCAAAGATCTTTAAAGTTAAGATTTTCTCTTTTAGAACAAACATGTTTTATAAATAAATCTGCTACCCCCTTGATCGCTCCTAATCCATACTCAATATTTAATTCCTTGTTGACCTTAAATATTTTATCTGAAGTTTGTATATTGGGATTTAGAACCTTGATATTCATCCTTGAACATTCTTGAATTAATGCATAAATCTTATCGGTATTCCCAAGCTCTGATGAAAGGACTGCTGCCATAAAATGCTCAGGATAATATGTCTTAAGATATGCTGTTTGGTATGAAATAAGTGCATATGCTGCTGAATGTGATTTATTGAAGCCATATTCGGCAAATTGATTTATTAAATCAAAAATTTGTTCAGCATTTTTAGAAGTAATATTATTGCTCACACATCCTTTTACAAATATCTCTCTCTGCTCTTCCATTTCCTCTTTCTTCTTTTTACCCATTGCACGTCTCAAGATATCAGCCTGTCCCAATGAAAAACCAGCCAATACTCTTGCGGCTTCCATTACTTGTTCTTGATAAACAATTACTCCATAAGTTTCTTCTAGAACTTGCTCAAGCAGTTCATGCGGGTAAGTGACAGGGCTTCTACCATGTTTACGATCAACAAATTCTTTATCCATTCCTGAATTTAATGGGCCTGGTCGATATAGAGCTAGCAAGGCAGTAATTTCCTCAAATTTAGTTGGTTTAAGTCTTTTTATCAGCTCTCTCATACCAGATGACTCAAGCTGAAATACTGCCATAGTTTTTCCAGATGATAAAAACTTATAAACCTTTTCATCATTCAAAGGAATGTTCTCAAGACTTAGTTTCTTTGAATCATCTACATTTTCATTAATTGACTTTACTGCTCTATCAATAACTGTAAGTGTTCGAAGCCCTAGAAAATCAAATTTTACTAAACCAATTTTCTCAACATCATCTTTATCATATTGAGTCATCACAGAGTTAGATGATTGATCAACATATACTGGGCAAAAATCTGAGATACTCCCAGGTGCAATTACAACACCACCCGCATGTTTGCCAACATTTCTTGCTATGCCCTCAAGTTTGTATGCGAGATTAACGATTTCTTTTACTTCTTCATCATTTTTAATACTTTGTGCAAATAATGGTTGCTCTTTTTGAGCCTTATCCAATGTCATTCCTGGAGCAAATGGTATCATTTTAGAAATTCTGTCTCCAAGCGCATATGGTTTACCCATAGCTCTAGCTACATCTCTTACAACTGCTCTCGCTGCCATCGTTCCAAATGTAGCGATTTGAGATACAGCTGATACCCCATATTTATTGCTAACATAATCTATAACTAAATCTCTTTTCTCCATACAGAAATCTACATCAAAATCTGGCATTGATAATCTTTCAGGATTTAAGAATCTTTCAAAGAGTAACCCATGATCAATTGGATCTAATGCTGTTATACCAAGCGCATATGCGACTAGAGATCCAGCTCCCGAACCCCTTCCGGGCCCTACTGGCACATCATTATTTTTAGACCATTCAATAAAATCATAAACTATTAAAAAATAACTCGAAAAGCCCATAGTTTTAATCTGATTCAGTTCATAATTAAGTCTTGTCTCATATTCTTTCTTTTTAACTTTATTTAGATCACTAATTAGTAATTTAAGTCTTTTTTTGGAAAGTTCCTCTAAATATGTATCAAAATTATGTTTTTTGGGGACTGGATACTCTGGTAGAAAATACTCTTTTGTGTCTAAACAAACATTACATCTTTTTGATATCTCATTTGTATTATCAATTATAGAAGAACAGTCTTTAAATAAATCTGACATTTCATCAGACGATTTAAAATATTGTTGTTCTGTAAAAAGTTTCTCTCTATTAGGATCATTCAAAACTTTTGATGTGTTAATGCAAACTTTAGTTTCATGTGTTTCATAGTCGTCTTGATTTGCAAATAGCACATCATTTGTGGCTATTAGAGGAATCCCTTTTTCAATAGAAATAGGAAGAATATTCTTAAAGTAATCTATCTCGTCTAGTCTATTTGTTCTTTGTACCTCAATTACGAAGTCATCTTTAAAATGATCTCTGAAATCATCAATAACCCTCTTCGCTTCAGTAACGTTATCTCTTTTTAGATATTCAAAAATATGACTATCCTTTCCACCTGAGATTACAACAATGTCATCTTTCAATTCTACTAATTCTTTGAAACTTATAATTGGTAAATTGAATAAGCTATTATTGTGTGCTTTAGATATAACTTTCATTAAATTCTTATGTCCATTATTACTTTTTGCTAAACATAAAAGCTCAAATGGATTTTCATCGGTTTCAAATATTATTTTTATTGAAGCTCCTGAAATTGGTTTAATTCCAGCAGCTTCACATTTATTAAAAAATTTAACTAGGCCAAACATATTTGATTTATCTGTTAATGCAACAGAAGGTATTGACTGTTCCAAAGCCCTCTCTACAATTTGATCTATAGTTAATAAGCCTTGTGTAATGCTGTATTCAGATGAAACTCTTAAATGTGAAAATAAAGTACTCATTTATTTAAAACTCCTTTAAAAGTTTTTCTATGAATATTTGAATGTCCATAAGCTTTTAAAGCATTTAAATGATCTTTTGTGCCATAGCCCTTATTGCTTATAAAGTTATATTTTGGAAATTTCATATCATATTCAATCATTAATTTGTCCCTGTAGACCTTTGCAATTATTGAAGCTGCACTAATTGTATCTTCACAAGAGTCACCACCAATAATAGTCTCCATAGGGATATCAAGATCAAGCTTATATGTACCATCGACTAAAACCAATGAAGGTCTTATTGGTAAGTTTAGTATAGCTCTTTTCATTGCCAACAAAGAAGCTTTCAGGATATTAATTTCGTCTATTTTTTGATTTGAAACAATGCCATAACCAAAATATGATTTTTTAAATATCTCTTCAGATAAAATAGTTCTTTTTTTTGGTGACAGTTTTTTTGAATCATCTAAACCACATATTTCTTCCTTTAAAATAACCGCGGCTGCAACCACTGGTCCAGCAAGAGATCCTCTGCCAACTTCATCAGTTCCAGCAATTATCATTTCTTAAATTGATACTATTTCTTTTGCTGCTCTTGAATAGCCGATCCCTTTTAAAGCTTTTCTAAGTGTCTCAGCTATATTATTTGAGTCTTTAACCAAAGATAATGTTTCATTAAAACTTTTATGAATTGTTTCTTGCGTACAATTATCTTGCAATAATTCATTAAAATATTTCTTGCCAAGTAGTAAATTTGGTAGTCCGATGTTATCGACCCTAAGCATTCTTGAAATTATTGAATAATTAATAAATCCAGTTTTATAACAAATGATTGGCGAGCATCCCAAGATAGCTGATTCCAATGTAGCAGTTCCAGATGTGACAATTGCAATATCTGAAATAGATAGGAAATCTTGCATAGCTTTTTCTTCTATCACTATTGGCAAATTTAGCTTTGATAATAATTTTTGGATTTGTTCCATTAGAGCTTCATCAGCTACAGGCAATAAATATTCATACTCTTTGTTATGTTTTGAATGTTCTTCTATAAACTCTATAAATGTTGGAAGCATGTAATGTATTTCTGATTTTCTGCTTCCAGGTATGATTGAAATAAATTTCTTTTCTTCATTTAATTGATACTTCTTCAAAACATTATATTTATTAAGCTTGTAAAGATCTGAAAATGGATGTCCTAGATGTAGACTTTTATGATTGGCTTCTTTATAAAATTCATTTTCAAAGTTAAATAAACACATTGTTAAGTCTATATTTTTCTTGATGGACTTTATTCTATTCTGCCTCCAGCCCCATACAGACGGACTAACGACTTGCACGTTCTTATTGTTATGATTTTTTTTCAAAGCTTTATGAATGCCCATATTGAAATCTGGAGAATCAATGCCGATAAAATAGTCAATCTTTTTATCAATAAACAATTTAATAAGAGAGTTTCTCAAATTATTAAGTTTTCTATAATTTAGCAGGGGCTCTACCAACCCCATGATATTAATTTCAGAAAAATTGAATTCTGATTTGAACCCTAACTCTTCTAACTGCGGTCCCCCAATCCCGAATAAATTAACATCTGAATTTTTCTGTATTTCTTTAATTAGACCTGAGCCTAGTCTGTCTCCAGAATGTTCTCCACAGACCACTCCAATATTTAAAGGTCTTCCATGTGACACTTATCTTAAAATTCCTCTTTCAGATACCTCAATAGATTTAATAAAAGTTTTTAAATTACTGTCATTGTTATCATCAAGAACTTTAATTTTCTCAATTGCTTCTTCTATTTTTAAACCTTTTCTGTATACAAACTTATAAGCTTTTTTAATTAAGCTAATGGAACTATCTTCTATACCATTCCTAGACATTCCTATGGTATTTAGTCCAATAACTCTGGCAGGATCTGCAGCAACTTTTACAAATGCAGGCACGTCCATGTTTATAGATGTATTCATACCAATGAAAGAAAAATCTCCTAATTTACAAAATTGATGAACGGTTGTTAAGGCTCCGATGGTGATTTTGTTTCCAACATTCACATGTCCTGCAATACCAGCATTATTTGCAAAAACATTCTCATTTCCCACACAACAGTCATGCGCAATATGACTATAAGCCATTAATAAATTATCAGAACCAATCGTTGTAATACCTTGATCTTGGATGGTACCTCTGTGGACAGTAACCCCTTCCCTAAAAATATTATTATCTCCAATCTCAAGTTTTGTCTTTTCGCCTTTAAACTTTTTATCTGGTGTATCTTCTCCGATGGTTGAGAATTGATAAAAAATATTGCTTGAGCCAATTACAGTAGGTCCTTTTATAACAACATGACTGAGGAGTTTTGTTCCTTGTTTTATTTCAACATCTTCACCAATTATACAAAAGGGTCCTATCTCAACAGAATCATCTATTTTTGATGAAGGATGAACTATTGCTGTTTCATGAATAATCATTTTGCTTTCCTATCTGCACATAATATTGTAGCAGTACAAATTAACTCTCCTTCACATTCTGCTTTACATTCAAATTTCCAAATACCTCTTTTTTCACCTATAACTCTACTAAATAAATCTAAATTATCTCCTGGCCTAACCCTTTTTCTAAATCTTACTTTGTCTACGCCGGCTAAAACATAAATTGATCCTTGTTCTGGAGTTTTATTCATTGAGACAAATCCTAATATTCCAGATGCCTGACCTAAGGCTTCGATTATTATTACTCCTGGAAAAACTGGATTATTTGGAAAGTGCCCTTGAAGAAAATATTCTTCATCAGTAATATATTTTGTTGCATGGATTTCACTATTTTCTTTTATATCTAAAACCTCATCGACGAACAAAAAGGGTTCTCTATGAGGTAAATATTTCTTGATATCTTCTTTTTTTATTCTCAAGTTACTTTCCAAGTTTTTTTAATAGCGCTGAAGTCTTAGCCCAATCTTTTTGCGCTTGAGCAGGCATTATGCCGACATAATTGCCAGATTCTTTTATATTTTTAGTTATTAAGGTGTGCGCCCCAATTGAAACGTTGTCACATATTTCTAGATGGCCTAAAACTCCAGATAAACCACCCATTTGAAAATTTTTACCGATCTTGGTTGAGCCTGCGACAGCACAAGAGGCAGCAATTGCAGAATTCTTGCCTAAAATAACATTATGAGCAATATGAACAAGATTATCTAAAATAACTCCATCATGTATCTCTGTATCGTCTAGCGCTCCTCTATCAATAGTACAGTTAGCTCCTATCTCAACATTTTTTCCTATCTT
>CETQ01136934.1_pt1 | contig 12915 bp, 9 predicted proteins | sample 531261 | NCBI WGS metagenome assembly CETQ01 (sample SAMEA2622376, study PRJEB7988) | marine metagenome | biome: marine biome (ENVO:00000447); feature: surface water layer (ENVO:00002042); material: "saline water (ENVO:00002010), including plankton (ENVO:xxxxxxxx)" | depth 5 m
AGCCCCTCCGGCAGCTCGGGCGCGGCCGCCCATAGCGCCCCGGGCGCTGCACCGAGAACGATACCCGCCAGCAACATGCCCCAGAGCAGGCTTCTGGTGTTCATCCACGCCCTCCTGCCCTCAGTGCACCGGTGGTCACTGCAAGTACTCCTTTGGCGCCCGGCGCAGGTAGCGCTCCGAGAAGACGTCTTCCGGCAGGCCCAGGTCATAGTCAATGCCAGTGTAGGTCAGCTCCGTGGTGCCGCCGCTGCGCAGGTTCTCCATCCTCGCCTTGACGACCGTGGGGTAACCCTGCACCTTCTCCACCGCCAGCGCGGTGTAACGCCGGTAGAGGTTGCCACTGTCGTCGACATACTCGGTGCGAACCGGCAGGAACGACTGCTTGTGGATATAGACATCGTAGTAGGCGAACTCAACCTCCCCGGGCCTCTTGGGTTTGTTGCGCACTACGTAGTAGTTATCCGTGGTTTCAATCAGCTCATGGCTGTCGGCATCAATACTGCGCCCGGAGATGTCCTCGTAGAAGAAATCCGAGCCGACGAAGCTGGTGCGTTTGTCGGAAGCGGCAATTCGCTTAACCAGATCCAGCGCCGGCAGGTACAGCCAGCGGTCGTCGTCCCGGTCCTGGTGTTTCCAAACCAGCAACGTCATCTGGCTCACATCCGCCGGTCGTCGGAAATAGACATAGTACTTCTGCTCGCCGAGATAGGCGCCCCCCTCAACGGCATCTGTCTCCGGACCGTCTCTCCGCAAAATGGTGAGTTCGCGACTACGGGTACGCCCCTGGCTATCCGTGATGGTCATAGCGACCCTGGCGCGGCCATCACGCCCCTGAAAGTAGGAGACCATATTGGCACGGTTGACAATGCGCTCCACCTCGGGCGCAGCGCCGGCATCCTGGGCCAGGGCAATGGGCGTGATGCCCAACGCCATTGCAATCAGGGCCAGCTTTTGGAACAGGGTAACAAGCCAGTATCTACTCATTGCACGCCTTCCTCTTGCTTTTGCGAATTCGGGACGGCCCTGCGGGCACCGGGAAACAGCCATCGTTGCAGCAGGGTTACCAGTGCCGGCAGGATCAGCAGTGTGCTCAGGCCGGCGGTCAACAGAATGGCCGCGATAAATACCCCCACCGTCTGGTAGGGCACGAGCGGTGCGGCCACCAGCGGCAGGAAACCAACGCCAAGAACGATGGCGTTGCGGGTTATCGCCCGTGCCGGCTCGCCGAACATCGGCGCCACCGAGCGACGCCAGGAGCCTGTCTCAGCCTGGGTGGCGCGGGCGCGGGCCAGGAAGTGGATGGCGTAGTCCACGGCGAGTCCCAGACTCAGGGCGCTCAGCACGGCGACCGGCATATCGTAGTTCTTGCCGATGATACCGATCAGACCGTAGATGGCCCCGATGGTCACAGTCAGGGGAATCATGCACAACAGTCCCCAGAGCAAAGAGCGGAACAATAAGGCCATCAGCAGGAGCACGACCACGAAACTGCCGAACAGGGCCATGGCCATGCCGCTGACCATTTTGTCCTGCCAGACCACATTGATGTAGTTAAGACCAAACCAGCGTGCCTGGATCGACGCAGGCGGAGGGTTGGCCGCGATGAAGTCGTCGAGCGCCTGAACCACCCGGCTCATATCCCGGTTGTCGCCACTGGTAAGCTGAACCCAGATGCTGGCACGGCGGTAGTCGGGGGTAACGAAGTGCCAGAGATCCTGGGGGCGGTGGCCATTCTGGTAGGTGAGCAGGGTCTGCGCAACCGCCGCCGGACTGTCCGGAATGCGAAAGGCTCCGGCATCGCCGCCCAGCAGTTCGCGGTGAACGGTTTTGACCAGGTCGGCGACGGAGTTGGACTTGCCGACCACGCCGGTCTCGCCCAGCCGCTGCTGCAACCTGGCGATGTAGCGCAGGACTTCGGGGCGTTTGAAGATCTGGTTGTCCTGGGCCGCGTTATCCCCCTCCGGAACCAACGCCAGATAGGCCATGTAGGTGCCGCCGAAATGTTCGTTGAGTACTCGGTCCGCCACCCGGATGGGATGCTCCGGCTCGAACCACTTGACCGGGTTATCATTGATACGGATCTGGCTGATGCCATAACCCGCAGCCACCACCACGACCATGGTAACCACCAGCACCGCCCTGGCGTGGCCGACCACGCCCTCGCCGAGGCGATGCAGCCAGCGCCCCATGACTGTATTCCCATCTGGGTCCCCGTCGGCGTGACCGAAGCCGGTGAGCCGCCGCTCCGGCATCAGCATGATGTAGGCCGGAATAAAGGTCACCGTGCACAACCAGGCCAGGAACACACCGATCGCGATAAAGATGCCGAATACCTGAACCGGCGGGATCGGGGTGAGTGCCAGTGACCCAAACCCGGCCATCGTCGTCAGGGTGGTGAACAGCATCGGCTTGAACAGTATCCCCATGACCTCCCGGATGGCCCTGCGACGGTCCCGATGCTGGGGATAGCGGTCGAAGAATTCCGAGAGGATATGCACCGCATCCAGCACCGCAATGGGCATGATGAATACGGGGATCATCGAGCTCATGATGTGGACGGTGCTGCCGCTGATCACCAGCAACGCCATGGTGCTCGCAGCCGCCACCATGGCCACGATCATCGCCGAGGTAATGAGCCGGACGTGGCGGAAGAACCACCACATTGCCAGGAAGATGACCAGCATTGCCAGTGGCGCCGAAATCGCCATCTGGTAGAACATCTGCACACCGAACGTGTCCTCCGCCACGGGCAGCCCGGTGATGTAGACCTGATCGCTGGTATCCTCCCAGCCGGCGACTTTGTCAAGCAGGGCTTCGCGGACTCGGTAACTCATGTCCTTGCTGGTCAGCGGCAGGTAAAGAGCGATTGCCTTGCCATCGGCGCTGACCAGGGTATTGTCGAACAGCGGGATACGTTGCGCCCGCTCAAGAATAGCGAGCGCCTGGTTGCGGGTATCCGGCGGCTCTGGCATGAGCCAGCTGAAACGAACCGAGCCGACCCCCTCTTGCTCGATATTGTCGACCCGAGAGAGCGCGAGCATATCCTCCTCGACCACGCCCTCCTGCCGGCCCGGGTTGTCCGGATCGGGCCACCTGAGCGTACTGGCATACTCCGTCAGCTCATAGATGCGCCGCAGCGAGCCGACGTTGAATACGCCGTCGGGGTCGCTCTCGTTGACCACACCCACCACGACCATGTCATAAAGCGAGAACTGCTCCTTCATGTCGTCGTGGAAAACGCGCACGGGTTCGTCGCCGGACAGCATGTTCTCTGGGTCGGTATCGATGGTTAGCGGATTAAGCAGACCAAATCGCTCGGGCCAGAGGCTCGGCAACGCCGCCAGCCCCACCAGCATCAGCGTGACGACCACCATGGTCCAAACGGTCAGGCGAGGACGGTCAGTGGCGAACTGTAGCCACGAACTCTCGGTGTTTTCAGACATTTACAGTGCCTCCGTGCGTCAATCGAAGGCGGCGCCGGGCTTCTTGCCCAAGGCCTTGAGGATCTTCGCCAGAGGGCAGAATCCACTGAAGGCAGCCTGCAGCATGTTGGCGCCCACAAACGCGGTGAACCACAGCCAGTAAGGCGAGTGGAGCTGGGAGAGCGCAAGACTTACAAGGATAAAAGATCCTGCGAATGCGAGTACAAGACGATCAATGGACATATCTCTCTCCTGTTATACTAACGCGCTCTAGATCCAACAGATTGCGCGCCCCGTCGAAATTACACGGTATTTGGGTTGTCTGCTTGGCGACTAACTATAAGGAAGCCGAAATTTGCCAGAGGACAAGCAACGCTTAACTTGTTGACCAAGTATGTTTCGGAAAAACTAACATATTCACGAATTCAGAGCAATGAATATATGAATGGCAACCAGATGTCAGAAGCGGCTGATCACGCTACTAACTTGTTAAAAGCACTCTCCGGAAAGAGCAGATTAATGATCCTCTGCCAACTAGTGGAAGGCGAGCGGGCGGTGAGCGAACTCGCCGATACACTGGATATGCGCCAAGCGGCTGTTTCCCAACAACTTGCTCTACTGCGCAAAGATGGCCTGGTCAATGTGCGCCGTGACGGACGAACCATGCGCTATTCTCTGGCGGGAGACAAAGCGCGCCGTATCATTGAGCTTCTATATGAACTGTTCTGCGATAACGAAACATTCTAGGGCCCGGAATTATCCATCGCAGGCTTACGGTAATATGGGGTGCATCTATCCATGTAGGCATGAGAATTCGCAGTAAGAAATACATCACGCTGCCTCATCATCGCTGCCGTTATGTGACGCAGCGGCGAGCTGACGCCACCGCCCCCAACGGGGGATGAACATTGGCACCTGCCGCTGGTAGGCACGGTACTCCTCACCAAACTCCTTGAGCACCTGCCGTTCCTCACGCCGAGCCAGCCATGTGTAGACAAGCACGATGGCCGGGAAAAGGCCGACCGAGAATAACGTTGGCCAATGCACCACCCCTTCTCCAAACAGAGCGATGAATAGCCCCGTATATTGCGGATGCCGCACATACGCATACAAGCCGTCTTTCACCAAACGGTTTTCACCTCGCGCCTTGTGGACCTGACGCCACCCCTGAATAAAGAGGCCGATCCCGGTGAACGCGAGCGCATAGCCGAGCAACATTGAGACCAACATCCCGGTTTCGCCCAGCCCTATCAGGGTCGACCACAGGCTGGCGCTGACATACTCACTGTCGAGGCCAAAAAAACGCACCAACAGATAAATAGTGAGCGGAAAACCGTACATTTCCGCATAAAGTGCAATGATGAAGGCCTGCACCACTCCGGCGCCGGCCCATTCCCGCCAGTTTTTCGGCGCGAAGTAACGGTAAAAGAACCAGGACACCAGAACGATAACGATCAGTGTGATGCCCCAGGCCCCAGCGTGATTGAACGATTCATTCATAGCATGATTTACCTGTATGTCGGGCGGCTAGCTGAATCGGTTGCCGCCCGGATTGTTTTAGTGTGAGAATCAGCACGGTGATCACCAACGCTTTACTTTTCCCCGTAAAGACTGTTGTAAATCGATCCTCGCGCTCCATCGCTACAATGTCGCCTTATCAGCGCCTGAGGAGCCAGTTTTTGACAGGATCACCTGCACTATTGAATGTGAATCACATTTATTGGCCTGCAGCAGCCCCGATGTGTCCAGGGTGCCACCATGGTTTTCGTAGCCAAACGCCAGCGTCCGATCAGGCCCGAGATCAAGAGGACGGCAGATTCCCAGCAAGGCTTCTGGGCGCATATGGCACACGAACACCCTGAGTTTTGTATCGTGGGGAAACAGCTCGGAACTGTAAGAACTACCACACTGATGCCCTGACTCCATTGGATCCCGGGGACTCCGGAATCGACCGGGCTCGAGAAGGCAGACCACACCGCACGAAAGCCCCCGCTGAGCCAGCGCTTCAGCGACCTCCTGGCAAACACGGAGTTGATAGGCGCCGACAGCGATCAACTGCACATCACCGGCTTCACCAAGAGCGATGGCACCATCCCGAACCAATTGCACAGCCTGACGGCCGTCAAAAACGGCAGGCAGTTTTGCCTTGGGAACCGTCATGGCCCAGAACTGCCCCTGGGTTCGAAAACACTCGTTAAGGCACGCCACAGCACTATTGCAGTCGGGAGGATAGACAACGCGGGCAGTGTCACTCATTTCTCCCATCAGGACTTCGCCGAAGGCCGGGTCCTGATGAGACTGCTCGTTCTTGCCGTTTTCCCAGAGGTGCGACGTCGCAATGACCGGCACGGATAACCATCGGGCGGGCCGACCGAGACTTTTCTGGTGTCGCGCAAAAATAATTTCCTGCCGAAGAGCGCCAATCATTTTCATGGCAAACGCTTCGTAGGACACCACCAGATTCATACCTCCCTTATTACCCAGAGCGGCGCTGACAACGGCCTCCTCATTCAGGGCTGTGATTACCGAGCCGTGAAGGGATTCCGCAAGGCCGGGCTCGGGCGTCAGGGTGCGATGCTTCAGAAGGTCAAGCGACTGGTTCATCTGATTACTACGCAATTCATCCGGGTTCCCCAGGCGAATACGAAGCGCCGGGTTGGCCTTTACAAGGGCAACAAACTGCCGATCAATCGCCACCATGGGCGACTCTGATACCGCCGTTTGCAACCAGACCGGTTCGGGTACAGTTTGCAGCTTGACGTCACGACAACTCAGCGGATGATCCTTTTCCGCAGGCCGATCGTCTGCCCGGTGAGTTGCCAGCACGTCGCGGGCGCCGTGAATCTCGATCTCGGGCACAAACAAACGGGCAATGGATTCGTTAAAGTGCCTGCGCGAGACCTCATCAAATCTCGGTATTGCCGGAAGCGGGGTACCATGCGCCGCGTTTGAGCCAGCACCATAGAAACCATAGCCTTTGACCGTCTCGGCAATCAGATAGGGGAGCTTTACAGGGTACCTCATGTGGCCGGCGCTGACCTGTTCGCTGCACGCCTGAAGCCTCGATTCGGCCTCGAAGATGCCCCAGATAAAGGCCGCAGGATCGCGGCCATCAATGAGTATGGGGTAAAAGCCATTGAGTTCCAGGTGTTGCCGGAACCAGTCTGTCCCCCCTTGCAGAAAAATCGTTGAACGTTGATCAATGCGGCGGCCGTTGGCAATCATCACCGGGGTCACCAGGCCACAGTCCTCAGCTCGCCACCAGCGGCTTGCCCAGTCGCTGCCCCGCTGCTCCTCAAATGCCCCATCACTGAGAAACGCGACCAGACGCTCCCCCGGCAGCGGCATGTGGGTGTATTGCAGTTCAGCGAAGCCCAGATATCCGCCCTCGATCAGCCCGCCGGCAGTGTGGGGGTTGACGTGACTGCCCAGGGGAACCCCCGGTGTGCCATCCGGAGTGACGGCGTAGCTGTAAAAGTCACTCACCAGCCGGGACAGCCCCACCTCGTCGAGCGTGTACCGAGCCTGCTGTTCTGGATGCAGATTGCCGAGCAGTATGTTGACGCTTTCGATAGCCGCCACACAGTGCCCCTGCCCCATCAGCCAGCTACGGGTCAGCCCCGCCAACGCGTTGGCGGCCGTGTAGCCAAGATAGGCAGGCACCATGTTCAGCGAACCACCGGTATGCCCCTGAGGATTTTCCTTGAAGTCATCCGCCGCCAGCGGCTGTCCGGACAGGTCCACTCTGCTGGCATAAGTCATGTGGGCTACCAGCCACATGGCCGCGTTGGTGAGGGTGTCTGCAGCCTCGAAAATAATCAGGGCATCGTCGAGCGAGTCATAACGCCCGGCACACACGAGTTCCTGGCACAGGTCGAACACGCGCACCTGGGTCAAATCGGTATGTTCGATCACCCCGCGCCCTTTTGCCCAGTTGGCAAACTGGGGGTAACGCTGCCGGTATTGGGCAGCACGCTGCTGGATTCGATGTGAATCCTCAATGGAATAGCCGTTCATGATCTCTCCCTGATAACTCTACTGACGTTAATGGTGGCCTACTAGAAATCCTCGCCGTAAATATCCGGATTACCCCGGGTATTTGCCCGGTCTCACATCATTCTTAGTGGCGCAGTGGGACAGGCATCTTGCAAGATGAGCATGCAGGTCCCGTGTCCAGTTAATAAGTTCTCCGAAGGTTTTAATATCCATCTTCCCTTTCCCTTATGTTGTTTCGTTTTGCCAATTACGCCAGCAGACAGCCATTACCTACTACTAAAACTCATGAGCCTGAATTCATGCTGAAAAAATCCAACAAAAGATGAAAAAAGAGCCTCTCTATAATGAGGAATTGATACGCATCAAACTTTCCACTTTGGCAATTCTTCAGCACCGGAGAATCCGATGGGAACCACCTTCCGCCCCTATTCACCTGATCAGGAACTGCTTCTTCCCCCGAGCCTGAACGAGTGGCTGCCCGAAGGGCATCTGGCCTATTTCATCAGTGACGTGGTCGAGGAACTGGATCTGAGTGCCTTCTACGCCCGGTATGAAGGGAGCGGTCGGCGCAACTCGCCTTTCGATCCGCGGATGATGTTGAAGGTGTTGATCTATGCGTACGCGACCGGCGTGTTTTCATCACGAAAGATCGCCCGGAAGTTGGAAGAAGATGTCGCCCTTCGGGTCCTGGCGGCTGGCAATGATTCAGGTTACTGATGAAAATGAATAATCACGGTAATCCTGATGCCTATGCGCCGTATCCTCTTGGCCGTGTAGCGACAAACGTCAGGCACTCACCCAACCGATCTCATTGTACCCGGCGTCGAAAGACCCAAAGGGAGAAAATAAACAGCGTGACACCGATTACCAGCAAGGCGAGAGCCTCATCCCAGAGAACCGCCAGGCCGGCGCCTTTGAGGAAAATACCGACGATGATATCCATGTAATAACGCAGTGGACTCAGCAGGGAGAGGCTTTGCAGGAAAGGCGGCATGGCTTCTACCGGCGTCAAACTGCCCGACAGGAACATCAGCGGGAAAAGTCCGAAAAAGGAGAGCAGCAACGCCTGCTGAAGGGTCCGGCTGTAGGCGGCAATCAGTACGCCCAGCGCAATCGCACTGAGCAAAAAGATGGCGGTCAGCACCAGAAATAAAAGCAGACTGCCCTGAAGGGGCACATCAAAGACTCTGACAATCACCAAACTCGGAAAGATGGACAGTACGCCCATGATCAGCGTGGGTGTGACCTTGGCCAGGAACAGTTCCAGGGTGGAAATGGGCGTCACCAGCAGCTGCTCGATAGTGCCTCGCTCCTTTTCCCGGACAATAGAGGCGGCCGGGTGAATAACGCCCACCATCATACCGGCCAGAGCAATCATCGATAACACGATAAAACCCGATGTTGTCAGATCGGGGTTATACCAGATACGGATCAGGGGTACCGCGACCCCCTTCTTCCCGGCAGCAGGGAGCGCTTCGCGCTCCTGGCGCTGGACGATCTGCAGAGCATCATTGACGGCATTGGCGGCAATGTTGGAATTGGTGCCGTCCTGGAGCAACTGGAGCTGAGCACTCTTACCAGCGAGAAGAGCACCTTCGAACCCGGCGGGAACGACCAACACCATGGTGGCATCGCCTTTCTCCAGGAGGTCAGTGGCGGTTGCCACACGGGTTTCCTGAAATTTCAGGTCGAAGGTTTCGCTCACCGCAAATTTCTGGATCAACGAGCGACTCAAGGCGCTGCGATCCTCGTCCACCACCGCCAGGGGCAGGTGGCTTACATCAAAACTGAGCGCAACGGCACAAATGACGACTTCAATGGTGTAAAGCCAAAGTATCAGGGTCAGTATCAACCGGTCACGAAAGAACTGCACGAGCTCCTTGCGCAACAAACCAAATAAGGCAATTCCCATCAGGCCACCTTCTGCTTCATTCGCCAGGCCGCGAAGACAAATACCAGGACCGTATAGACGATCAACATCATCAGATTTGGCAGAACGGCTTCAAGGCCGGCTGATTTCAGTACGATGCCCCGGGAGATTTCCATAAAATAACCGGCAGGGAAAAGCCAGCTATACAGTTGCAGGGCAAGAGGCATGGTGAACAGAGGGAACAGAAAACCGGAAAACAAAAACGACGGCATCAAGGTGACAATCAGCGTTATCAACATGGCCGCCAACTGGGTACGGACCAGGGATGAGACCAACAGGCCGATACCCACCGTGGTCAGCACATAAACGAAAGCGGACGTCAGCAGCAGTATCGGGCTGCCGGCAATGGGGACCTGAAACCAGGCAAACCCCACCACCATGACCATAAGAATCTCCAGGAAAGCCACCAGACCGTAGGGCACCAGCTTGCCGACAACAAACTCGGTTGAGGTGACCGGCGATGCATAGATCTGCTCAATCGTACCGGTCTCTTTCTCACGCACGATCGCCAGGGCGGTCAGCAGGGGTGGGAACGCCATCAGGATCACGGCAAATAACCCGGGGATGACGAAATTGACGCTGCGCAGGGAGGGATTGAACCAGACCCTGGCCTGGACCCGGACGGCGCTCTGACGCGGGGCGGGGAAATTTGCGATTACCGCCTCGGCATAGGCCGATGCCAATCGACCCAGAACAGGATAGCCGCCGTCCACGATCACCTGGACAGGCGCCTCGTCGCCTCTGAGCAGTTGCCGGGCCAAGCCGGCTGGAATCACCACGCCCATGCTGATGGTCGAGCTTTGCAGTGCCGACTCCAGATCGCGGAGATCGGTCGTTTTCTGCTCTAATTGAAAATACCGCGAGCTGTCGAAACGGGCTGACAGGTCGCGGCTTGCCGGCGTGTTGTCCAGATCGTAAATGCCCACGGCAACCTGTTCCACATCCAGATTGACCGCATAGCCGAACAGAAAAAGCATGATCAGCGGCATGATCACGGCCAACGCAATGGTAACCGGGTCGCGAATCAGCTCGCGACTTTCCTTGACGATGAGGGCTCCAAGCCGATGAGCCTTCATGGTCCCAACGCCCGGGAATTGGCCGTTCCCGCCTGTTCTATGGCCGCCGTGAAGAGCATCTCCACCGTGGCGTCGGCTTCGAGGCCGAGCGAATGATTCAGCGATGATCGGCTACCGTGTGCAAGCAGCCGCCCGTCCAGCATTAACGCCAAACGATCACAATAGGCCGCTTCCTCCAGGTAGTGGGTAGTGACCAGCACGGTCATACCGCTGGCGGCCAGCTCACGGATAACCCGCCAGAAAAGGTACCGGGCGACGGGATCGACACCCGAGGTGGGCTCATCAAGGAACAAGACCCGGGGCCGGTGAAGCAGGCTGCAGGCCAGCGCCAGACGCTGGCGCAAGGCACTTGAAAGATCACCGGTGAGCTTGTCGGGAATATCTGTCAGCCCCGTTACTTCCCTGGCCCAGTCGATCGCAGCCCGCGCCGCGCCTCCGGCCAGGCCGTAGGCATTGGCGAAGAAGCGCAGATTTTCGCGGGGAGTCAATTCCAGATAGAGGGAAAATCGCTGCGACATGTAGCCGATTTGTCGGCGCAATGCGGCGCTGCCCCCACCGGAGCTCAGCCCAGCCACCTCAGCACTGCCCTCATCGATAGTAACAAGTCCGCACAGCGCCCTGATCAGGGTCGTCTTGCCCGCTCCGTTGGGTCCCAGCAAGGCGAGCAGCTCACCGGACGGGGCGTCGAAACTCACCCGGTCAACGGCTTTGAAATGGCCGAAGTGGACGCTGAGACCTTTTACCGCCAATCCCTCCCCTTTTCCCCGGTCTTGCCGGGCCAATTCCGGAAACTGCTGCTCGCCGGCCCTCCTGTCCGTCCGCAGCACAAACAGATCCTCGAGCCGGGGCTCGGCCGCCGCCAGGTGGGTTCCCTCGGGCAATAACTCGGCGAGCTGGTTTTCAGCGATGTCCGCGTTCATCACCAGTCGCAGGTGATCCGGCAACCACTGCACTGAATGGACGCTGTCAATTTGAGCCAGGATGCCGGACAACTCCCGCAAGCCTCGTCCGGTATCTCCAGCATTTACAGTGAACACCCTTCCGGCGGCGGGCCTCAGCAGCTCTTCCAGCGACCCATCCGCAAGAACGCGGCCCTGTTCCAGCAGCAGTATCCTGTCGCAGCGCTCCGCCTCGTCCATGTAGGAGGTAGCCACAACCATGGTCAGGCCCTGCGACCGGAAGCGGTCGAGCATGGTCCAGAGATGGCGCCGGGACAGGGGGTCGACGCCGAGCCCCGGTTCGTCAAGGATCAGCAGCTCCGGTTCATGGACCAGATTGGTACATAGCGACAACTTTTTCCGCATGCCACCGGACAGTTTGGCGGCGGGCCTGTCAGTAAAGCGGCCAAGCCCCGACATGGATAGCAACCTTTCTGAACGCTCCCGATAGAGTTCGTCGGGCACATCCCGGATGCGAGCGGCAAAGCTCAGGTTTTCCTTGACGCTGAGTCGATCGTAAAGCGTAAATCCCTGGGACATATAGCCAATCCGGGCAGCAACCTGCTTGGCCTCACGACGGGTATCGAAGCCCAGGACCCGGCATTCCCCCACAGTGGGGTCCAGGATGCCAGCCAACATCTGTAACAGCGTCGTCTTGCCAGCGCCATCAGCACCGACAATGCCCACTCGTTGGCCGCGATCAACGGAAACATCCAGTGGCTCGATGACAACATTGTCTCCGAATTGGCGGCCAAGGCCTTTGGCGACGATGGGTTCCGGGGAAGACATGACGGCTCAGCGCGCCGGAACCGAGAGGGTCGCTGGCCACTCGGCGTCCGGATCCCAGCGAATCCAGGCATCTGCCGGCATACCCGGTTTCAGAGCATCGGCCGGATTATCCAGCACCAGGGTAACGCCATAGACCATCCGAACTCTCTCGTCGGGCATGTGGACATCGCGGGGGGTGAACTGGGCGAAATCGTCAATCCTGCCGACTTTGGCGGAAAAGTCCCCGGGCAAACCGTCCACGCGGATTCTGGCGGGATCCCCCAAGCTGATCCGGTTGAGGATATCACCGGGGACATAGACCTTGAGTTCGAGCTGCTGCAGATTCACCATCGTGGCCAGCGGCTGGCCGGTATCGACAACCTCTCCCGTCTCCACCGCCCGGATCAGAATGGTTCCGGAGAGCGGCGCGGCAACCTCCGCTTTGTCCAGTTGCGATTCAGCCAGTGCCACCTGCGCCGCCCTTGCAGCCACCTGTTCTTCGGCGGCATCCTTCTGCCGCTGGAGAGACTCAAGTCGGCCCCGGGCCTCACTGACGGCATTTTCCGCCTGATCCAGATCACTCGAGCTGGCCAGATTGCGGGACCGCAAGTCCCGGATCCGCTGCCGTTGTTTCTCGGCATTCTTGAGATGATGACGCCAGGTGGTGATTTGGCTGTCGAAGCCGTCACGGACTTCCCGCGCCGAGGCCAGCTCGGCCTGTGCCGAGCGCAGGCGGTCTCTGGCATCGGCGGGGTCGATCACGGCTACCGTGTCGCCAGCCGAAA
>CETQ01101377.1_pt1 | contig 12808 bp, 16 predicted proteins | sample 531261 | NCBI WGS metagenome assembly CETQ01 (sample SAMEA2622376, study PRJEB7988) | marine metagenome | biome: marine biome (ENVO:00000447); feature: surface water layer (ENVO:00002042); material: "saline water (ENVO:00002010), including plankton (ENVO:xxxxxxxx)" | depth 5 m
AGTGGTGTAAGTGGAAAAGTTTGTTGATTCAAGATGATTTAAAGGGATTGAAAGCACATAGAAATCCAGATGGAACTTATAAAGAATATGTTGATGGACATCCTGGTTATTATGGGCACATAGAATATGGAAAATTTTTAACTGAAAAAATAGAGGAGTGGTACAAATGAAAATTTTAATTACAGGTACTTCTGGTCTAATCGGATATAATCTTGCGGAAAGATTATTAAAAGATGGATATGAAGTATATGGAACAATACATAAAAATAAAAAAGAAGTAGATGGTGTAAAATACTTTTATGGTGATTTACGAGATATGGAGTTTTGTAAAGAAATCACAGAGGGTATGGATATAGTTGTTAATTGTTCTGCCAATACTTCAAATGCGGTTGATACTGTAAAATCACCATTGGTTCATGTTACACCAAATGTTATAGTGAACACACAATTAATTGAGGCCGCATATTTTAACAAAGTTAACAAGTATGTTTTTATTAGTAGTTCAACGGTTTATCCACCAAGTGGTGAGGATTTAGTTGATGAAACTTGGAATATATTTGAAGAACCTTATCCTGTCTACCATGCCGTAGGTTGGATGAAAAGGTATGGTGAAGTGTTATGTGATTTATATGCTAATCAGTTATCACCAAATATGGATTGTTTGGTTATTAGACCAGGTAATTGTTATGGGCCACATGATAAATGGGATTTTGATAAATGCCATGTTACACCTGCAACAATTAGAAAAGTTATTGATAGACACCATCCAATACAAGTTTGGGGTGATGGTGAGGATATTAGAGATGTAATTTATGTAGAGGATTTTGTAGATGGATTAATTACCGTAATGGAAAATTGTAAAGAAAAACATGAGGTAGTAAACATAGGTTCTAATACAAGTTATAGTGTAAATGAAATATTAGATATTTGTATGGAAGTTGATTACTACAATGCACCTGTTCAATATATTAGTGGTAAACCATCTATGATTCCAATCAGAAAAATTAGTTCAGATAAAATGAAACAAAAATATGGGTGGGAAGCATCTACACCTATACATGATGGTATTTTTAAAACAATAAATTGGTATAGAGAATATTATGGTACAGAATCTTGATAAATTAAAAAAACAAAGAGATATCGTTTGGACGGAGAAACACTTAAAAGATTTCGAAGTAGATATAAGAGATAATTGGGAAGCTGGTAATATAAGAGGGCCAGTTCATTTATCTGGTGGTAATGAAAAAGAGTTGATAGAAATATTTCAATATGTACATCCTGATGATTGGGTGTTCTCTACTTGGAGAAGTCATTACCATGCATTACTACATGGTGTTTTTCACAAGAAGTTAAAACAAGATATATTAGATGGAAGTAGTATAACACTTTGTTCTTCTGATAATAATTTTGTAACAAGTGCTATAGTTGGTGGGATACTTCCAATAGCTGCTGGTGTAGCACAATCACTTAAGAATAAAAATAGTGATAGAAAGGTTTGGTGTTTTGTGGGTGATATGGCCTTTGAGACTGGTGATTTTCATCTAACATATAAGTATTGTAAAAACTTTGATTTACCAATACAATTTGTAGTTGAGGATAATGAGATATCTACAAATACACCAACAATAGAAACATGGAAGAAGAAAAGTACTATACCCGATGATGTGATATATTATAAATATGAAAGAATATATCCACATTATGGTACAGGTAAATGGGTAGTATTTTAATAACAAGGAGATAGAAATGATGACAAAGACGGAAATCCAAAGAATAAAAGATGACTGGGTGTTTAAAGGATTCACTACGGTTGATTTATTAACTGAGGATGAGTGTGATAGATTGAATGATGAATTAGATAGATTAAGAGTTGAAAGAAATGAATCAGGTAATTGGGGTGAGTATGAACCTTATCAGTATCCACAAAGGGATTCTGAATTATTAGAGAAATATTTTGTACATCCAAAACTAATGGAAGTAGTACATCTTTTATTAGATACAGAAAAAATTATTGGATTACAAGATTGGGCTTACTTTAAAAAACCAGGTGAGTTGGGAAGAGATATGCACCAAAATGTATTTTACACAGGATGTGAATGGAACGAAGTTATTAATTCTTCTATAGCATTGGAAGACCATGATGAAGAGAATGGTGCCGTATGGTGTTATCCTGGTTCACATTATCTACCATTATTACCTATAGAGGTAGATGAAGAAAGAACAAAAACAAATCCTAAAAATTGGACAAATGAAAGAGGTAAACCTTGTGTTATGCCAGAAGGTCATTACTTCAAGAAAACTTATTGTAATGGTAGAAAGGGTCAAGTAACTTTTATACATTCACATTGTGTACATGGTTCAGAACCTAATACATCAAAAACTCGTTTTAGAAAAGCATTACTTGGTGGATATTTAAAAGATGGTGCTTACTTCAATGAGGGTAATCACATGAAAAGAAAACCAATTGATGTATATTCATTACAAAAAAAATATTGGGGATAAAGTATGAGAATATTAATTACAGGTGGAGCAGGATACTTAGGTTCTACCATAACAAGAAAGTTAATTGAAAAACACGAAGTAATCGTATATGATAATTTGATGTATAATCAAACATCATTAGTTGATTTATCACATCATCCAAATTTTACATTTCATTATGGTGATGTTCGTGAATGGAGTAAACTAAAATATATTGTAGAACAATGTGATGTGATTATACCATTGGCAGCTTTAGTTGGTTTTCCAAGTTGTGAAAAGGATAAAGAACTTGCTACAAGTGTAAACTTTACACAAATACAAAATATAGTTGATGTGTTAACGGAAGACCAAAAGATTTTGTTTCCAAATACAAATAGTGGATATGGTACAAGAGGAGATGGAATGGTTACTGAAGAAGATGAGTTAACACCAATCAGTCATTATGGAGTTACTAAGTGTGATGCTGAAGATTACATACTTGAAAATAGTAATGGTATAATTTTTAGATTGGCTACCGTCTTTGGTTCATCAAGTCGTATGAGGTTAGATTTATTAGTAAATGAGTTTGTGTATAAATTATTAACAGATAAATATATTACAATATTTGAAAAAACATTTGTTCGTAATTTTATACATATACAAGATGTAGCGGATGTGTTTGAGTTTATGATTGATAACTATGATAAACATCAAGGTGAAATATATAATGTTGGATTATCGGATACTAATATTAATAAACAACAATTAGTTGAGAGGATACAAAAATGTATACCAAATACATCGGTAACATATTCCGATTATTATGAAGACCCCGATAAAAGGGATTATATTGTTAGTAATGAAAAAATAGAATCCACAGGTTGGAAACCACAATATAGTTTGGATGAGGGAATCAAGGAGTTGATAGAGGCGTATAAAATGATAGTACCACAAGAGAGTTCACATTATAGAAATGCCTTTCCATTAAGTTATGGTCAATCACTATGATATTAGTATACGATAGATTTGAAAAAGGTGAACCAGTGCCAAATGGTTATCCGAGAAATTTTCATTACCTTAAAGAAGTAAATGATTATACTCAATATTTTAAAAAAGAACCTACCGTACATCAAATGTTCGATTATGATATTGAGATAAAAGCTTCAGATGATGTAGAATCAGATTTTATTTATCCTATTCATCAATATGGAGCTCTTGAAAAAGTGACTGGATATGAAGATAACTATACAGAGTTTAACTTCTTTCATCATATGAAACCAAAAACTTTAGAAAAGATTCGTAAACGAAAAGGTGTTATATCTATATTGGCATTTGAAGAAAGTAGAATTCCATTTAATGTTTTTGTTCATATACATGAAATGTGTAATAAATTTAAAGTACCAACAGAATTAATTAATATTATAACAGGACATAATTATACTGAGTTCAAAAAGTATAAGAGGTGGTGTAAACTAATGAAACAAAAACCTATGATGTTGGTAAATAGTTTTTCACAAATGTATATGAAAGGTGGTGATTTAGTAGAGAAAGAAAGTAAAAATACATTTGTAACTAAAGAAGATATTGATAAAAATAAAAAGATAAAAAGAAAACATAAATTTTTATGTTTTAATAGAAGAATTAGACCACCACGATATGCAGTTATGGCCATGTTACATGATAACAATTTAATTGAAAATAATCTTATAAGTTTCTCTATAGAAAAGATACCTAATTTAAATTGTTTGGGTGATGGTGGTTATCCTGATGTAGATACTATGGCAAGAATTTTAGGCAAAAATAATCCACTACTTGAAACCTACTTAAGTTATTATGATGATTTAATGGAGATGTCACCATTGGTTGTTGATTATGAAAATTTATTAGATGTAATGGGGCCAGGTTGTGAAACTAAAGAACCATATTTGAATTCCTATTTTTCCATAGTAACTGAAACCGTGTTCAATGAAAGAATTGGTATGACCTCTGAAAAAATATGGAGACCAATGTTACATTTTCATCCATTTATAGTTCATGGTTCTAAAGGTACATTAAAAGAAATAAAAAAATTAGGGTTCAAAACTTTTCATCCACACATAGATGAAAGTTATGATGAAGAATCTGATGTGGCAATGAGAATGAAAAAATTTAGTGATGAGATTATTCGTATTTGTAATATGAGTGATGATGAAATTCATCAATGGTATAATGATATGTTACCTACACTTAATCATAATCATAAACTAATTTCAGAATATGGAAAAAAATATAGTACCGATGGAAAATTTCATGGTCAAATTATATTAGATGTTTACAATGAAATGAAAGGTGAATTAGATGTTTAATTACAAAGCAGAAAGAAGTGATGTGTTGAAAGAGGTAAAGATATTTACACCAGAACCATTTACAGATTATCGTGGAACTATGTGGACACATTGGGAATGGCCTATGGATACACCACAACAAAAAATATCAAAGTTTACACACTCTCGTAAAAATGTTCTACGAGGATTACATGGAGATGATGTAACATGGAAACACATTACTTGTGTATATGGTGCATTTTATTTAGTTGTAGTAGATTATAGAGAAGATAGTCCTACTTATTTAGAGTGGATTAGTTTCACACTTGATGATAAAAATTGTAAAAGTGTATTAGTTCCACCAAGTTTTTTAAATGGACACTTGTGTTTAACTGATGAATGTGTGTTTCATTATACACAATCTTATCCTGATGATTATGTTGATTGGGAAGAACAGATATCAGTTAAATGGAATGACCCAATGTTAAAGATAGAGTGGCCAATCAATAACCCAATATTATCGGAGAGAGATAAATGAGTATAGGATTTTTTGGATGTAGTTTTACAGAGGGTGGTGGTTTAGATTCTACAGAGTGGAATGAGTATGGTATCAAACACAATCTCATATCAAATGAGTATAATGTAGAAAATTTAAATGCTGGACAAAAGATAAATGTGTATACACAATATAGAGATAATCACAAGTTTTCTACATTAGTTAGTAAAGAGTTAGGATGTGATGTTAGAAATTATGCCAGGTCATGTAATTCAAATGAAAATATTATAAATTCAGTTTTTGATAAAAAAGATGAACATGATATATTAATAATTCAATTATCGTTAAAGCAAAGAGTTTATTGGTGGTATGAACCATTAGAAAGTTATTTTAATATTAATTCATCAGAATTCGAAAACTATCCATATAATGGAGATAGTGATAAAAGAAAATTACAAGAGATGTATGCTGACCATTTGTATTATACATACAATGATGAACAAGTTGCACAAAGACTTAAACAATACATTTATTTATTTAATCAGTTAGATAAAGAAATTTATTGGATGAGTTGGGAAGATAATGATTGGATAGAGGATGTACCTAACTTAATAAGGTTTGAATCAGAAAACTCAAATCATGCTATGGGTAATTGGGCTGAAGAAAATAAATATCAGTTTGAATATACTACTGATGGTTTTTATAACGATTCACATTTAGATGTTAAAGGTAATCAAATGGTTGCCAAAAAAATTGTAGAGGTATTAAATGAAAGATAAAATAATTAATAAATTAGAAAAGTGGTTATCAGATAAAGCACCTAAAAAATATAGGTATGTAGATAACATACTTGTTAGAAAATCACATAGTAAGGGATATGTATTTCCCACAGCTGGTATACAACAAAATAAAAAAGAAATTCATGAACTTATAGAATATATTGTTGATAACATTAGTAACAAGGGAAAATGTTTAGAGATTGGTTTAGGACACTTTGGTAGTACACATTTTATTTTTAGAGAAATCTTTGATGAGGTGATAACTATAGAAAAAGATTTTCCAAGAGTAAGATTGTTTGTTGATAATTTACTAAAGTATGATGAAGAGTATGATTTGGATGGTAGTAGATTTGTACATGGATACTCTTACGAACCAAGTACGGTTTATAAAGTTGAAAAGATTTTGGATGATAATTTGTTAGATATGCTATTTATTGATGGTAATCATAGTTATGAAGATATACTAACTGATTATTTAATTTATAAAAACTTTTTAAAACCAGATGGATATTTGGTGGTACATGATTATATGTGGCCATTCAAAGATTACGAAATAAAAAGATTTATCGATAGTTTAGAAGATGAATATAATATGCACAAAATTGTTCATAGTGAAGAACAAGGTATCGTTGTGATGAGGAGAAAATTATGATTAAAAAAATAATAAAATGGTTCGAAGATAGAAAAAGAAAAAAACAAATCAAAAAAAAGTTAGAAGCACTTAGGAAACGAGACCCGTTTATTTACAAATGAGTGAAACAGATTTCTTTCTTAAATTATTTCCACAAGAATTTGATTTAATAAATAAATCTGAATTGATAGATTTCAAAGGAAAACCTTTTAATTTTGTAAATGATATAGAGGAATTAAATTATATTAGAAAAGATGATGAGGGGCCAGTTTGTGAGTGTGTTGGTGAAAACACTAATAAACAATTAATATTATATTTTCAATCAATCATCAATCAAGGTATTGAATTACCAATTTTTATAAATAACAAAAATCAAATAATGGATGGTCATCATAGGGTTCAGGCCTACCATTTACTTAATCGAAAAGAAATACCAATATATCGTAATAAACTAACAAGAAATCATGGTTTTTGTTGGAAAAAAGGTTTAGAAGGTAGGAGGCGATTGAGATTAAAAACTTGGTAGATTTATATTTATAAGTGTATAAATACACAGGAATTTCAATGATTAAGTTAATAGATTTATTAGAAGCTAGTAAAACAAGTACTACACAAGGTTCGGAAGAAATGGGTGGGTACTCTGGTTTCGTAAAGCCTGAAGAATTTGAATCATATAAAAAGTGGATTGCTAAAACACTTAAGGTTCAATTGGTAGAGGGTATACAAGATAAAGGTATATTCAAAGCTGTATTCTTAGCAGGTGGGCCAGGTAGTGGTAAGACTTATGTTGCAAAACAAATCTTTGGAATACCTGATAGATTTAATATTAGTATGAGTGGTATGAAAATGGTAAACTCTGATAAAGAGTTAAAGTTTTTATTAAACAAATATGGATTTGGTACAGAATTGGATAAGATGCCTAATGAAGTATTTAAAGATTTAACAGCTAAAGGACAAAGTGGACTAAGGGATTTTGCTAAATCACTCACAAAAGAAAGAATGAGATTATATCAACAAGGTAAGTTGGGTATGATTATTGATGGTACAGGTCATGATTTTGGTAAGATACAAAAGATGAAGGCTGATTTAGAAGCTGATGGATATGATACTTATATGGTGATGGTAAATACTTCTTTAGAGGTAGCACAAGCAAGAAATAAATTAAGAGATAGAGTTCTACCTGAAGATTTATTAGCAAAGAGTTGGACTGATGTACAGAAGAACATTGGTTCATTTCAAGCACTATTTAAAAATAATTTCGTAGTAGTGGATAATTCAAAACACTTAAACGATAAACAAGCGGAGGCAAAATTTGTTCCATTGGTTACTAAAGTTATTAGAAAGTTTGTGGCAAAACCCATCAAAAACAAACTTGGAAAAAAGTGGGTTGAAAAACAAAAATTACTTAAGAGGAGAAAATAATATGTTAACTACCTTTGATGAAATAATAGAAGTAACTTTACATCACGAAGGCGGATATGTACACGACCCAAAAGATTTAGGTGGTGAAACAAACTTCGGTATAGCAAAAAGATTTTATCCAGATGTGGATATTAAAAATTTAACTAAAGATGGTGCCAAAGAAATCTACAAAAAAGATTATTGGGATAAGAATAAAGTAGATGAACTTGATGAACAATTAAAACATATATTTTTTGATATGTGTGTTAATCAAGGTAGAGGTACTGCAGTAAAAATTATACAACGAGCATGTAATGCTAAAGGAGCTGATTTGGCAATCGATGGTGGATTCGGACCAGGTACAAAAGCCGCTCTCGAAACTTACAAACCATCATTAGAAAGAGTTCGTTGTTATAGATTAAAACACTATTATGATTTAGTGAATAAAAAACCAGAACAAGAAAGATTTTTGTTTGGATGGTTCAAACGAGCACTTTCAGTATAAGGAGAAGATAAATGGCTAACTTAGGAGGAAATCCAGTTCAAGGTTCTTTTGTAGGGAGAACAAGAAAAATAGATAGAGTGAATATGTTTACAGCTACAAAAGAAGTGGCAGCATCATCAACATACGAACCAACAGGTTCATTTCAAAATACAGCATTTTTTGTTGAGGCAGGAAGTAACTACACTTTAACACCAAAAGATGGTGGGGATGATATAACGGCAGGTTTAGTAACAGGTCAAGTATATAACATATCTTTGAAAAAAGTAGTTAATGCGGGTGGAACTGTAGTACAATTGTTGAAGTAAAATGAATAAGAGAACACAACAAGTAATTGAAACAATCAAAGGTAACCTTTGTGTAGAATGTGGTAATCCAGTCAATGAGGATTTAAGAAATTGGTTCAAAAAGAAATGGGTTAACATTGGTAAAAAGGTTGGTGGTAAACATCCACCATGTGGTACAAGTGGTAAGAAAAGCGGGTACGCTAAATGTGTTCCAGCCTCTAAAGCCGCATCTATGAGTAAGAAAGAAAAAGAAAGTGCAACTCGTAGAAAAAGAGCCGCTCAAAATAAAAAAGGTAGAGGTGGTTCACAATCACGAGGACAAGGTAAGAAACCAATTAATGTTTCTACTCACACAAAAAGAAGTGGGAAAAAGAGTGGAACAGGTAGTGGTTCATAATGGGTTGGAGTCAAAAGTACAAAAAAAGTATTGATTGTAATAATCCAAAAGGATTTTCACAAAAAGCACATTGTGCAGGAAGAAAAAAACGAAACGAGGAGATAAAAATGAACATTAAAGAACTTGTTAAAACAGCAGTGAAAGAAGTAGTTGCTGAGGATAAATTAAATATGTTCTTAGAAAAAAATGTTCCAACAGACAAATCTAAGTGGTCGTATTATAAATCTCAAGCGAAAAAGAAGTTTGATGTATATCCATCAGCTTATGCAAATGCTTGGGCAGCTAAACAATACAAAGCCGCTGGTGGTGGTTGGAGAAAAACTAAGGGGTAAATCATGAATGTATTTTATGAATCAGAATCAAATGGTAAATTAACCACTACTCACATCTATTGGGAATCAGAGGGTAAACCACATGGGTATACTTTTGAATTTGTTAATGATTTAACTGAAGCAGAATATCAAGGTAGAAAAGTAAAACTTGGTAAAATTATGCAAGGTGATGCAAAAAAATTCAAAGTGTATGTTAAGAACCCAAAAGGAAATGTTGTTAAGGTAAACTTTGGGCAAGGTGGAAAAGCTAAAGGTGGAACGATGAAAATTAGAAAATCTAATCCTGGTGCTAGAAAATCATTTAGAGCAAGACACAATTGTGATAATCCAGGTCCAAGACATAAGGCTAGATATTGGGCTTGTAGGACTTGGTAATGAACCAATTAACAGAGTGGTTGGTTCGACCTTTAACTGAGGATATCAACATACCAGTGGAGATAGGTGATACTATCTTGATGGGTAGGTTTAAGAATAAACGAGTTAAAGTAAAGTCAATAGATTATAATGAAAAAGGTGATTTGTTGATTAATGGGAGACCTGCACTCAAATTTAGGGTTGTAAAAGAGGAGCCAAAAGAGAATATCCAAGAGGGTAAAATATCTTTACGAGTTCCAAGTGATATCAAAAAAATCCATAAACTATTTCAGAGAAACAAAAAACAATTATATATCGTAGGTGGTGCCGTTCGTGATGCCATACTTGGTAAATCACCAAAGGATTTTGATTTAGCCACCGATGCAAAACCAGATGAAGTATTGAAGATTGCAAAAAAAGGTGGGATGAAAACATACGAAGTTGGTAAAGCATTTGGTGTTGTGGTTGTGGGTGGACATGAGATTGCTACATTCAGAAAAGATATTGGTAAAGGTAGAAGACCTAAGGCAGTTGATTTCTCTGATATACAAGGTGATGTGAATCGTAGAGATTTAACTATTAATTCATTGTTCTATGATATAGAAAAAAATGAAGTAGTGGATTTAACAGGTGGATTAGAAGATTTAAAAAATAAAATCGTAAAGACGGTTGGGGTTGCAAAACAAAGATTTGATGAAGACCCATTGAGAAAGTTAAGAGCACTTAGATTCCAAGCAGTTATCGGTGGTAAGATGGATAAAGATACAGAGATTGCTTTAATGAAGAATCCAAGTTTAAAAGGTGTTAGTAGGGAAAGGATTAGAGAAGAATTTATAAAGGGTATAGAGAAAGGAAAAGATTCTAAATTATTTATGGAGGCACTTGATAAGTTTGGTTTTACAAAACAAATGTTCCCAAAGTTAAATCTAACAAAACCATATCCAAAAGTCAAGGATTATATTTTGTTTTTAGCAACTATTTTAAGAAAAAATAGTGTTGGTAATTTACCAAAAATTTTGAATCATTTGAAGTATAGTGGAGCAGAAAATAATAATATTACATTCTTAGTTTATTTAAATAACTTCAGGCCAGAGAATATTTACATGATTAAAAAGGCACAAGAGAAAACTACATTAACACCACAACAAATTGTTAACTATGGTAAAATGATTGGTAAGGATTTTAAAAAACTTGTAAACTTTAAATTAAGTGTAAAGGTAGGTGGTAAACAATTTGTAGGATTAAGAGGGCCAGAGATTGGTGATAAAGTAAAAGAATTAGAAAAAAAATTATATCTAAACGAAGTAGGTTTGGGTTCTAAGAAAAAAGTTGTGGGTGATGATGATTATACATTTGGGCCAGATTGGATACCAACAAACTTAGCTCAAAGAAAAAAGATGAAACGAATACATAGAAAAACAAATCGTAGTATGAGAGAGGCTCCAAGAGTTCCAAGAAAAAAAGGACAACATCGTGGTTCTTCATCTCATTCAGATTTATATACCGATGAGAATCCAAAAGGAACAATACATGGATTAAAGTTTGCTACCGTAAAAGATGCTCAAGCTTCAGTTCGTAAGATTAAATCAAGTGGTAAATCTCATGCTCACAAAATACAAGCCGCCGTTGCTATGGAACAGAGAGCTAGAGAGATGGGTAAGACCTCACAAGCCGCAGTTTACAGAAAATATATCAACCAAATGAAAAAGAAAACTAAAAAGAAAAATGAGATGTTTATGGGATTAGGGCCAGGTGAGGTTCCTTCACCAAGTAGAAAGATGGTTAAGAAGATGAAGAAGAAAGGTAACACTTCAGTTCCTTATGGTAGTGGATATAAAAAGTTAAAAGAATTGCAAAAAAGACTTGACATTGATGTAGAAAGTTTCGTATATTTAGGTATGGAAAATGGGGATAATACAACCATTTCCGAACAAAAGATTAAAAGGGTTATAGGTGTATATGGTGGACGGTTTCAACCGTTTGGGCCTCACCATTTAAAAACCTATAAGTGGTTAAAATCTAAAGTAGATGATGCATACATCACTACATCGGATATCAAAAAACCACCAAGACACCCAATGAACTTTAAAGAGAAAGTTCGACATATGTCAAAGATGGGTGTTCCTGCTAATCGAATTGTTAAGGAAACTTCACCATATGTGGCAAAGAACTTACTGAAAAAGTTTGGTAAGGATACTGCCGTTGTATACATATTTGGTAAGAAAGATGCTGGAAGATTGAGTGGTGGTAAGAAAAAAGATGGTTCACCAGGATATTTTCAAGATTATAAAAAGAATAAAAGTAATATAAAACATCATGAAGAACATGGATACTTTTTAGTTGCACCTCATGTAAGTATGAAGATTGGTGGTAACGAAATATCAGGTACTACCATGAGAAACATATTAGGTTCACCTAAGATTAAAGATGAAGATAGACCTAAGATATTCAAAAAGTTATTTGGATATTATGATAAAGGTGTTTTTACTATGATGAACAATAAGTTCAAAAAGTTATTCGAATTTTATAATCAACAATCAGTAAAAAAAATAATTAAAGAAGCAAGTGAACTAGCTTCGAGTGTAGGTTCTACTGCATTAGATGATGAGGGTTTGTACGATTTCTTTAATTCATTTAGTGATTACAAAAGGGTATCACCAAAACATGCCGATGTATTAGGTTGGGAAGTTATAGGTGATATTATTAGTGATAAGGCAAGAGACCCATCATTCGATTTTGTTTATAAAGCAGATAGAGTAGATACGGTAACTTTTGGTAAAACTATTAATCAGAAAACATCTAATGAAGATAGTGTAGATAATCCATTTCCTAAGTACCGAGCTCACATGACAAAGATGGCCAAAAT
>CETQ01028383.1_pt1 | contig 12511 bp, 25 predicted proteins | sample 531261 | NCBI WGS metagenome assembly CETQ01 (sample SAMEA2622376, study PRJEB7988) | marine metagenome | biome: marine biome (ENVO:00000447); feature: surface water layer (ENVO:00002042); material: "saline water (ENVO:00002010), including plankton (ENVO:xxxxxxxx)" | depth 5 m
AGATCTCAAACTGTCGAAGCATGAAACCAATTAGAGAGAAGGCACCATGGAGAGCAACGAATGACCATAGTCCTCCTAGTTGAAACCATCTAACGATGTCTCCTTGTGCCTCAGGACCCCATAGGAAGAGAAGGGAGTGACCCATGGCATCTGCAGGTGTAGATACTGCAGCAGTTAGGAAGTTAGCACCTTCGAGATAAGAAGTAGCAAGACCGTGAGTATACCAAGAGGTAACGAAAGTCGTACCAGTCATCCATCCACCGATTGCCATATAAGCAGTAGGGAATAGAAGAAGTCCAGACCAACCAATAAAAACAAAACGATCTCGCTTTAACCAGTCATCAAGAACATCGAACCAACTTCTTTGTGTAGGTTGTAATGTAGAAGCAACCATTTAAGTTTACCTTTAATAACATCAAATTAAGTGAAGCGAAAAAAAAGGACCCTCGTTAGAAGGTCCTAGTTGTGTGAACTAAAAATGTAACTAACTTATCAACCGATGCTAGGTGCTACAAGTGCAACAGGAGTTGACTCAGCAGCAGCAAGGTCAAGAGGGAAGTTGTGAGCATTACGCTCGTGCATAACTTCCATACCAAGACCTGCTCTGTTAAGAACGTCTGCCCAAGTAGGAATCACTTTACCAGAGTTGTCTAAGACAGACTGGTTGAAGTTGAAACCATTAAGGTTGAATGCCATTGTGGACACACCCATAGCAGTAAACCAGATGCAAACAACTGGGAATGCTGCAAGGAAGAAGTGAAGTGAACGAGAGTTGTTGAATGATGCATACTGGAAGATTAAACGTCCGAAGTATCCATGAGCAGCAACGATGTTATAAGTCTCTTCTTCTTGTCCGAACTTGTAACCGTAGTTCTGTGACTCTTGCTCAGTTGTTTCTCTGATTAGAGAAGATGTAACTAGAGAACCGTGCATTGCACTGAAGAGTGAACCACCGAATACACCTGCTACTCCAAGCATATGGAATGGGTGCATTAGAATGTTGTGTTCTGCTTGGAACACGAACATGAAGTTGAACGTACCTGAGATACCAAGAGGCATACCATCAGAGAAAGAACCTTGACCGAAAGGATATACAAGGAACACTGCCATAGCAGCAGAGACTGGAGCAGAGTATGCTACACAGATCCAAGGTCTCATACCTAAACGGTAGGAAAGTTCCCACTGTCTTCCAAGGTAAGCAGAGATACCGATAAGGAAGTGGAATACAACAAGTTGGTAAGGACCACCGTTATACAACCACTCATCGATTGTTGCTGCTTCCCAGATAGGGTAGAAATGTAAACCGATTGCGTTTGAACTAGGAACAACAGCACCAGAAATGATGTTGTTACCATACATGAGTGAACCTGCTACAGGTTCGCGAATTCCGTCGATATCGACTGGAGGTGCTGCAATGAATGCAACAATGAAGCATGCTGCTGCTGCGAGCAAGCAAGGAATCATGAGGACACCGAACCAACCAACATAAAGTCTGTTGTTAGTTGAGGTCACCCATTCGCAGAACTCATCCCAACCTGAGAGGAGTCCACCGCGTTGTTTAGAACGTGAAAGAGTTGTCATTTGAATAAGGGTTATGTAATAGTGCAGGGGACACTGAATTAAGTATTCCTTTTCCACCCTCAGGAAAAGGTATGAGAGACTCGTTTAACCTCCCTATAGGTCTCGGTTTGCGGGGAGCACATAGAAAAGGTGAGGAAACCCTCACCCAGTTGATTTATTTATTATAGCAAAGATGCTAAGTTTTGTAAAGCAGTCAAAGATAAGTAATTATACTCATTCATGTGACTGTCATTACAGTCTGGGGTAGGAATCCTGTCACTGTAGATAGCATCAATGATGCAAAGAAGATGTAAGGTACTACCTTTAATGGGACGTGTTTCATTAGATCCACCCCATGTTTCCCGCAGTAATCCCCACTGCTACGAAGAATGCGAACTCTAGAAGACCATGCATTGATGGGGGGATAGAGTTGAATGTTGTTTTTAAATTGGTCATTTTAACCTTGTGCTCCTCAGGTGTTATTAAATTGGATTGTATGCGGGCATCATAACCCCGCCCTCTGGATCATCATCATCGTCATCGCCTTCAGATGCCCTTAGAAAGAGTTCTAACCCTATCAAAAGACCGAAGGGATATAGACACCACAATATTGCTTGTCCATAACTTATTTCACTAACAGAAATAAGACCGTCCATTAGAACATGCCAAAGAACATGTGTCCTGTAAGTGCATCAGAGATACCTGCTGCGAATAGACCAACCATTGCTGCTCTACCGTTCCAAGTCTCTGCCCAGATCTTCTGGGGTTCCACTCTACTGTTCTTCTCAAACAGATTGTCTACAGATTTTTCTTTGAAAGATTTTTTCATTAGATAAAACCTGGTAGAAGTTGTCCTGTGAAAGCATAGACTGTGCAAAGTGTGACGAATCCCATCATTGCAGCACGTCCTTGTGCTTTTACGAAAATGTCTCTGTTTGACATTAGAATATACCTGGGATGATTTGACCTGTTGTTGCGTATGCACCGACTGCTGCTACGAAACCAAGCATTGCTGCCCAACCATTAAACTTTTCTGCTTCTGGAGTCATTGTTTGTTACCTTTGTGTGAGTTTGTTTACATTTGATGTGACAATTATGTCACAGATCTTTAGAACCCTGCGAGTCCAAAGAAAAAGAAGTTTCCTGTGGTAGCATACGAAATAACTCCTGCAACCAATCCTAGCATTGCCAGACGTCCATTGAGTTTTTCAGCATTCTTACCATAACCATCGTAGTTGTCAACATAGGACATACGAGGTTCGGACGCATACATGTTCTGTCTGCCACCTGATTCAGTTACTGTTGTCATTTGTTACTTTGTGAAGAAACGTTACAATATTATATAGGAAAGATTAAGTTTTGTCAACATCTATTACAACATTCCCTGACACTGAAATTCTGACCTCATCAGTCCTCTTAGGGTACACCGTATGGATGAGGGTGGAGGGGAAAATCAAGGCGTGGCCTTGAGAGTTAGCATCTATGTGCACTGGATTTCCAGTTTCATTCCAAATAAAATAGAAAGGAGCGTCATCATTAGTAGTTCTTATATAACAGCTAAAAGAATATAATGCATACTGGTGCAAGTGAGGTTGATGCTGATCTCCTTTATGCATCTCGTTTGCCCACATCTTAATGATACGCATCTTATCCTTAGTATTTCCAAAGATACCACCGACGTCTTTGTGTAACCAGAACATCTCATCGATAGTATCTACCATCCATTTCTCAAAGAGAGGTGGCACTTTCATATCATACTCTCTCTTGATAGAAACATTATCTTCATCACCAAGAGGAACCTTTGCTTCTATTGCTGCCATTGCATACTGTTCTAACTCTTCAAAGGGAGCAATCGCTGCAACCATGAGTTTATTAGGTACTAACCATTCCATAATTAAGGTGTTAAAAAGTTGAAGTTAATTACCACTCGCTCTTTTGCATCTGTGGCATATGTACCGCAGTGTTTATCTTTGTTCTTGAATAACACTAGTCGGTTTTCCACACACTCAACCTTACTATCCTCGAACAATGTAGGACCATTGGAGGTTGTTACATAGTAGATTGCTGTGTTGTGATCTTGAATCTTTCCTGCTGCTTCATAGTCATGATGCCAACCACTCTCATAGTTGTCATCCATTTTAAAAGTTAAGTTTGCCTTGATTCTAAGAGGAGTTAATACATCCAAACGATTCAATACAGGTGCCACTAAGTTTCGATACTGTGATTGCCACTCCCAGTTCATATAAAAACTGTGACACATTTGATATAAGTCGGGGTTGGTTTGTCCTGCGATCACACGAGGATTGTAAAACCAGGGAAAATCTTCTGCCAAAAATGCCTCTTGCAGAGGACGAAACTCTCTATTTGGTATGAAGTTATCAAAGACTTGCATGATGTTTAAAAAAGAAGGGGTGTCGCCACCCCCCAGTAGTCTGGACGTCAGTGTATCACCTATATGTGATTCCTGTCGCGCTTAATGCCATTTAGTTTTTAAGATCTATTGGCGGAAGATCAGGAGAAGGTGACGACATCCTTCGTATCAGTAGAGAAAGAGATTGTATCTGCTGCCCCTACTAATCCAGACGAGATATTTATGTTACCTTCTGGATCGTATCCGAAGTCAACATTAAAAACGTTTGAAGATTCTTTTTTAGGTGCAAGTTGTTCAGCGATTTGCTTGACACCCTGATAATGCCTCCACAGTTCACACTGCAGAGAAGAGTCAACATTGTCATCCATTGCTTGCTTTACAGCATCTCGCAATGCATTAGTTGCTAAGTCGTACATGTTCATTTTAATTCTGTAGAAAAGAAAGCGATCCCCTTAGGAATGGGGATCGTAATAACGAATTAGAAATGCAGTTGCTGCGATGAGCACTACAATAACTATAAAAGTAATCATATGTTAGTTGTACTTGCGGTATGCTTGTACCTCAGGATCAGGATCTAACCATTTAGTGTATTCAAAATCTTCGATAGCACAATCCAGTTGAATGGAGTTGTCTAGAAGATACATGTCTCGATACCTCTGGGTCCAGTCATGGAACTTTTGGATACGATAGTCAGGGAATCCGTTGTCGAGAGTCCCTTGCTCAACATAACGGTAAGGATACCGTTCGTGAATCACGTTAGTCTTGGTCATAATAATAAAGGTCTGCTTCGAGTTTCGCAAGTAGGATGTCATAATCCTCGTCTACATCACCGTAGAAGTCAACTCCTTTGTCCTCATAGTGTTTAATTAACTGTTGATGAATGATAGGATAATCAGAGTCGAGCATAATCTGTCTATCAATCGCATCCTCAAGGATGGAAAGACACGACGAGAATCGTTGTGCTGTAGTCATATGTGTACCTTTCTAATGGACCGTTAATGCCCTATGATGGGCAACGGGTCAGGCAGGATTTGAACCTGCGACCGACTGCTTAGAAGGCAGTTGCACTATCCGCTGTGCTACTGACCCAAAAGAATTTTTGAGGCAGTTTGTATACTCAGATTCAACTTTTCAGCATCTTCTTTGTACCCCTTGGCAACTAGAGTATGCAACTTATCGATTTGGACATCCAAATAGAATTTCTCCTCTGTGATGTCTTCGTCTAGGAAATCAATCCAACTCATGAAAAGCATGTGTCTGAACTACCTCAGTAGTATAACCGATGTCCTAGCGTCTGTCAAGTATTAAAATAATCTTTTCGCATGTACCGACCGAGAATGTTAGAGTTGTAGTATGCAGGGGAACCATCTTCCATTGCCTCCGTTAGTACGTTGTTGAGAAATAATTGTTTGGTCTCGTTAAAGTTTACCAGACCTTTCGTATTATGTATGCTGATAATGGTGCGTTTGAAGATTGATGCACCATGTTTTTTCTTATCTTCTATTAGTTCTTTTGAACTTCCATAGTATTTCTTCCAGTCAGATTCAGATTTAACTTTTCGTTTTTTTCCTTTTGGAGTTCTGAATTGATAGAAGTACTTTCTACCGATATACCTTTGACCAGTGAGTGTATTAAGTATGCAGTAGACAAACCCATAAGACTCACCGATGTCATCGCTATGAAAGATAACACCGTTATAAGTCCAAGGATTTTCGTAATCATCAGTCGCAGATACCGTCGTCGTCGTTGATGTCAAGATATGTAGTGTGCCTATCACTATCAGTACTTATACGATAAGCAGAAGCGTCAGAATAAACTTCCGACTTTAATTCTGCTAAGGCAATCTCAATATCTTGTATGAGTGTTTTTAAATTTTTCTTTTTCATTAGTCTGCATACTCCTGTGCTAGTTCTAAGCATTTGTTGAGCATGTGATGTGCTCCGTCTTGCCAATCTTCGGATGCTCCTTGGTAACGTCCATTATAAAGATCCTGTTTGTGTTTGTAAATCCGTGCTAACAAGTCTCGTTTAGTCATGATTCCTCTCCCTGATCTTGGAAGTCTTCTAAAGTCATCATCCGTTTTTGGACAATCATTCACTTTTGGTTCCCCAATTCTTCTTGCAGGTTTTTCCAGTCTCTATCAAAAATCTCCAGACCTTTGTCTGTTAAGACATGAGAGTACATTTTTGCAAATACTTTACTTGGGACAGTACAGATATCAGCACCCACTTTGAATGCTTGAGCGACCTGATAGACCTCTCTGATAGATGCTGCTAGAACTTGAGTCTTTGAGTTATGAGTTGCGAATACATCTGCAATATCTTCGATGACTCCAATGCCATCAAACGACTGGTCAAAGACTCTACCTACAAATGGAGAAACATAAGTTGCTCCTGCTTTACTTGCTAAGATTCCTTGGCAAGTATCAAATACCAATGTGACATTTACTGGTACGTCATCATCAGTCAAATCTTTACATGCTTTCAAACCCTGAGGTGTGCATGGAACCTTGATAGTAATGTTTGGTCCTATGTTGATCAGAGGTTCTGCCTGATCTAACATTTCTTGTGCTGTTTCACCTACCACTTCAGCAGAGATAGATGCATGGAATGGGAAGATATCTGCAATCTTCTTGTATACTTCCATGGGTTCTTCACCCGCTTTTAGCATGAGTGATGGGTTCGTTGTGACACCATCAATCAATCCTGTTTCGTAATAAGTCTTGATTAATTCAGCATCAGAACAGTCCAGAAAAAGTTTCATGACTCTCCTTACATTTCACCTATTTATTGTATAGTAAAAGACCCCAGGTGTCAATACCTAGGGTCTTTATGTTGATCTCCAGATCATTTTTTTAATTTTAGTGCCCCATTTTATGAAGCAGTCTAACCTCACCGTAGATAAGTGTTAGGAAAACCGCCATGGCAATGCTAATTTCTAGTACTTCCATGGTTCATTACCTCACTTCATTTTCTTTACAAGTTTGATACCACGATACATAAGTTCGCGATTTCTCTCTTGACTTGCTTCTTCGAGTACTTTTGCTTTGTACTCTTCTGGGTTGTAAGAAACCCCACGGTAAACGATTTGTGCCATTTGTTTTCTCCTAAAGTAATTGGATTTTCGCCCGTTCCTTTAGTCGTTTGCGTCCCAGTTACAAGTTAGTCCTAATGACTCCGTTAGGTAAACTGAATATATCTCAATGACTTCTTCCCTTTGAATAGGTGTTAGGTCCTTGTGATTCCTGACCTTCTCTATCTTTTCAGATACATCGGCACAGGTCATACCAGTTGCTAATAGTAGTCCGACTAAGTGTATCATAGGATGAACGCTCCGTTCCGCGACCTACTTGCGTCACCCGAAGGTGATGAACGTAGATGGTAGCACCAAATACAAAATGTATCTCTTGCTACATTTATATTTATATCATAAATTCCTGACATTTGTAGTTCACTGTGTTACAGTTTCATTACCTGTAGCAGAATCTTTATCTTTTCTTAAGTCTTCGTGCAGTCTTTCCATTGCTTGTTTCCTTGCAGCAGTCCAGAGCATGTCTGTCACGTCTGGACCAAGATCATTTCCCTTCTCTAGAAGGTCATCATAGACTGAATCCTGCGAAGGCATCTGCTTTGAGGTCTTGTTTGATTCCTCCGACGACATAACTTTCGATCTCCGTTTCTTGTGGTGCGTTTTGTAGTCCTCTAGAACTCAACCAGTGCTGAGTCCAAGGGAGAGGATTGTTTCTAAGTGGAATATCATAGATTGGAGTTAGACCAATCGCTTTCATTCTCTTGTTAGCAATCCATTCAACATATTGATGAAGAAGTTTTTCATTCAGACCGATCATACTACCTTCTTTGAACAGGTAGTTTGCCCATGCCTTCTCTTCATCAACTGTTTTCTTGAACATATGAAGAGTATGATCTTTTTCTTCTAGTGAAATTTCTTCCATTTCTGGATCGTCTCCGTTTGCCCAGTTCTTTAGGATATTCTGCGTGATAACCAAGTGTTGACTTTCATCTCTAGCGATAAGAGAGAGTATCTTTGCCGAACCCTCCATAAGTTTATTCTCGCCAAAAGCAAACGAGCACGCAAACGACACATAGAAACGGATTCCTTCGAGGATGTTGACATTTGCAATCGCCCTATAAAGTTTACGTTTTAGTTCTTTACGATCCCACTGACCAGTAGTGTGTCCATCTCTTGCAAGATCCCACATTTGTCCTGTGTCATAATCATGTGCATGTTCAATGAAGTCATTGTACGATGCAGTCACAGACTCTGCACGTTGCATTACATTTGGATCCTCCAAGATAGTATCAAATACTTCACCTGGATCTGAATACACATTCTTAATGATGTAAGTATAGGATCTACTATGGATCATTTCCATAAACTCCCATACAGTCATGCATGCTTCCAACTCAGGAAGAGAACAGTAAGGAATGAATGCCATCCCAGGTCCTCTACCCTGTACAGAGTCAAGCATGATCTGATACTTCAAGTTAGAAGTAAAGATATGCTTCTGCTCAGGAGTTAAAGTTTGATAGTCAGAACGATCTTTCTGTAGAGAGACTTCTTCTGGTCTCCAAAAGTATCCTAATTGCTGTTGAGTCAACCTATCAAATGTAGGATACTTATATTCATCATATCTTTGAACACCAAGAGGTTGTCCAAAGAACATGGGTTGCTTCTTTGTGTTTACTTTGTTCTTGTTAAATACGGTCATTCCTTTTCCTTCAAACTTTGCAAGAGTCACAGTCTTCTTCCTCCGAGGTGAGTATTTCGTTAATCAAATTGTCAACATTACTAGAGGGTTCGTCACCATCTTTTTTAGCGTCGTAGGTGTTCTGGTAGTACGACGTCTTCCACCCATACTTGTATGTGTTAAGAAGATCTTGTGCCATTACGGTCACAGGTACTTCATTGTCTGGATAGTTCTCTGGATTGTAAGACCAATTACCAGAGATTGCCTGATCAAAGAACTTCTGCATTACAGCAGTAACCTTGATATAACCATCATTATTATGCATGTCCCATAACAATGTGTAGTTATTCTTCAGTGTAGTATATGATGGAACAATTTGCTTAAGAGGTCCTTTCTTTGATTTCTTTACGGACAGGTAGTCGCGAGGCGGTTCGATTCCATTGGTAGCGTTTGACACAACGGAACTACTCTCCGAAGGCATTTGTGCGGACAGAGTGCTGTGCCTGAGTCCATACTCCTTGATCCTACCCCTGAGATACTCCCAATCACATGAAAGGTCATTCGGTACTATTTCATCTACGTCACTCTTATATGTATCAATCGGAAGAATGCCATCTGCGTACTTTGTTTTACCAAAATAACCGCAAGGACCCTTCTCCATAGCGAGTCGATTTGACGTCGTTAGAAGGGCATACTGGAACCTCTCAGTGAGTTTATGAACGAGGTCGAATGCCTTCTGTGAATCATACTTAGCACCGTTCTTAGCAAGGTAATGTGCCAGACCAATATAACCAATTCCTAATGATCTTCGGTTAAGCGTACTTTGCTTTGCAGCAGTAACAGGATAGTTCTGATAATCAATCAGAGCATCAAGACCACGCACTGCAAGTTCACATAGTTCATCAAGTTCTTCTAACTTATTGATCTTACCTACATTGATAGCAGAGAGAATACACAAAGCAATCTCACCATTACCATCAATGTGTTGGATAGGATCTGTTGGTAAAGTAATCTCCTGACAGAGGTTACTCATGTTCACTTTATCTTTGAAGGAGGAGTGAGTGTTACAGTGGTCAATATTCATCAAGTAAATACGACCAGTCTCTGCTCTCTCCTTCAGTAGATCCATGAAGAGTTTCTGTGCTCCGATGGTAGTTCTTGGAATTGATAGATCTTGCTCGTATGTAACGTATAGATCGTCAAATGCATCAGTACCAAAAGCATCATACAAACCTGGAACGTCGTGCGGTGAAAAGAGTGTGATTTCTTTATTTGAGCAGAATCTTTCATAGAAAAGTTTTGATAGTTGAATACTATAATCTAACTTTCTTACACGGTTGTCTTCCGTGCCTTTGTTGTTTTTGAGGACGATGATGTCTTCGATTTCTTGGTGCCAAATGGGAAAATGGACTGTCGCTGATCCACCTCGGATGCCATTTTGAGTGCAGCATCTGACAGTTGCCTCAAACTTTTTGAGAAAAGGGACGACCCCTGTGTGTTGTACTTCTCCGCTACGGATTTTACTGTTGATCCCACGGATTCTACCTGCGTTAATACCGATGCCCGCCCTTTGTGCAACATACTTACCAATAGCCATGTCACTGCTAAAAATGCTATCGAGGGTGTCATCAACATCAACAAGAACACATGAGGCAAATTGTCTGATGGGGGTTCTGACCCCTGCCATGATTGGCGTCGGGATGTTGAGTTTGTGTTTTGAGATTGCGTCATAATACTTTTTGACATATTCTATTCTATAGAACTTGTCATCTGATTGGAATAGTGTCGCTGCTACCATCATGTACATAAACTGGGGTGTTTCATACACCGCACCAGTCGAGCGACATTGTACAAGATATTTATCTGAGACTTGTCGAATACCTGCATAGGTAAACAAGTAGTCTCTGTCATGGTCTAGGTAACCATCGAGGATATTAAATTCTTCTTCTGTATACTTATCAAGAATACCTGCATCGTATACACCTTGTTCAATACACTTCTGTACATGTTCATACAGGTGAGGACGACGGTCTGGATGCTCTCCATAGACCTGTTTTCTAAGACTGAATAGTAGCAGTCTTGCTGCCACATATTGATAGTTGGGTGTATCAAGATCAATCAAATCATTTGCTGACCTGATAAGAATCTCTTGGATGTCAGAAGTTTTAATGCCATCAAAGAGTTGAAGATTTGCATTCATTTCAACTGCTGATTCTGATACACCTGCAAGTCCATTGCATGCAAGTTCCACCATTTTGTGAATCTTATCTAGATTGAGGGGTGTCTTAGTGCCATCCCTTTTGATAACATTAATTTCTGTTGGTGTCATACCTTTTTCCATTCACTGAGTTTAACGTGTGCTTCAAGTCCACTGTAAGTGTTAAATTCTACCAAAGATTGAACGTCTTGTCCACTCATTGCCATATCATTAAGGTCTTTTTCAACCAAATGTGTTGGCCAGATGACAATCTCGTATCCTCTATCAATCGCATTTGACATACGTTTGATAATCTCTGGGTTTCTTTGTTCATTATCAAAGACGAATACTGCTTCCCTATCTTTCAATAGTTTCCAGTCAATATCTGCTCCTGCCATAGCAATAGCATTGTCGATAAACAGACTATCTATCGGTCCTTCTGTGATGTAAACAGTTTTATTAAAATCTACTCGATCTAAACCATAGACTTTGGTTCTGTTGTCATCAAGCATGACCGTGATATACCTAAGTTTATCTTTAGGATTTAGCGACCGTCCTTGAAAACCGAACCATTCTCCCTGCGTGTCAATGAAAGGTATAATAACTCTGGGGTGATCTTTATTGACATCGGTAAATGTAGGTTTTTGGGTGTTAACCCATGTACAGAAGGACTCTGCATAGTATAAATCAGAGAAATATTTCTCTGGTATACCACGACCTAATAAGTATCCTTTTGCAGGGTGCTCATTATTTAGATCAGCAATAGACTCTAGGTTTCCCTTTTTCTTGAACTTAGGTTTTTTAGTTTCAAACTTGGGTGAGGCAACATTTCTGCCCTTTCCAGTCAGTCCACTTTTGTACCTCTCCATGACATATTCATCATAGAGATCGTTCGCTTGATCCTTTAAAAAATTACCAAAGGACCTGCCTACACCACAGTTGTGGCACTTGTAGACAAGTCCTGAGTTCTTGGTAAAGAAGTACCCTCTTGCCTTGTTGAGATGCTTTTGTGAGTCACCACAATAAGGACAACGGAAGTTGTAAGTACCGTCCTTTACCTTCTTAAATTTGTCAAGTCTCGCTGAACAAAGAGCAGCGAAATGATAATCAATCACCTAGAAGGTTTCTATTGCTTTTCTATGATACTACTGTTTTGACTATCTGTCAACCCGAAACTGTTTTGGAAGAATTTCTGTCCGATTGGACTAACGAGGAAAGATATAATACTAAGAGCACCAAATATAGACCACATCTTCTTTTCCATGAGTCTAAGACGTTCGTCGATTTTGCGTATGTCACGCTCGCACCCCCTTTTGATTGATTCTGTATCACGATTAAGGTCAGCATGTAACCTATCTATCTTCTCAAACAAAACTTCGTCTACTTTATCTTGTTTATCTAACTTTTCATTATGCACAGCAAGAAGTTGACCCATCTTCACAGAGTTTTCTTGAAGTGTGTCAACTACTTTTTCTAGTCTTTCTAGAATCGCTGAATTGATGTCCGACATTATGTCCTCGTTGCGTCTTGTTCTGCTCCTGCCCTTGCTTGCTTTTTAAGTTGTGCTGTTTTCATTTGAAGTTGCTTTGCCATCTCTTGCTTCTTCATCATCACCTTCTTCTTCTCGATAGCAATCTTCATCATTGCTTGTTTCTGTTTCATCTGTGCTTCAGCA
>CETQ01125050.1_pt1 | contig 12429 bp, 23 predicted proteins | sample 531261 | NCBI WGS metagenome assembly CETQ01 (sample SAMEA2622376, study PRJEB7988) | marine metagenome | biome: marine biome (ENVO:00000447); feature: surface water layer (ENVO:00002042); material: "saline water (ENVO:00002010), including plankton (ENVO:xxxxxxxx)" | depth 5 m
TACAATGCTATTGCTTTCAGTGGTCCTATTGCTGTCTTTGTCAGTGTATTTCTCATCTACCCCCTTGGACAATCGTCATGGTTCTTCGCTCCCTCCTTCGGAGTAGCAGCGATCTTCCGATTTCTTTTGTTCCTCCAAGGATTCCATAACTGGACACTCAATCCTTTTCATATGATGGGTGTCGCAGGTGTTCTTGGAGGAGCATTACTCTGTGCGATTCATGGTGCTACAGTAGAAAACACTCTGTATCAAGATGGCGAACAGAATAATACGTTCAAAGCGTTTGATCCTACGCAACAGGAGGAGACTTATTCGATGGTTACTTCAAACCGATTCTGGTCACAGATTTTCGGTATTGCTTTTAGTAATAAGCGTTGGTTGCATTTCTTTATGCTCTTTGTTCCCGTCATGGGTCTCTGGACATCTAGTATTGGTATCATTGGACTCGCTCTTAATCTTCGTGCTTACGATTTTGTATCTCAGGAGATTCGTGCAGCGGAGGATCCAGAGTTTGAAACGTTCTATACTAAGAACATTCTTTTAAACGAAGGTCTTCGTGCATGGATGGCACCAGTCGATCAACCTCATGAGAACTTTGTCTTCCCTGAGGAAGTTCTTCCTAGAGGTAATGCTTTATAAATAGTCTCGGTTCGAGATGGATCTAAATAGAGGAGGTAGTCCCTCCTCTTTTTTTGTGGCATTTTATTATCCAGAGGGGAATTTCGGTCCTGTTTGTGACGTAATCCTCCCAGAAACAGCAACAGCAAGTTACTCTCCATCAGTAGTTAGAGACTCTGAGGTTGATGAACGTGTTGATGTTGTAACGTCTGGTGGCGATTGGGGATGGGATCAAGATCTTTTTCCAGGGTTACCAAGATTTAAAGCACAACGATGTAAGCAACGAGCAGACGGAAGTTTCTACGATTGTAAATATGTTTACGACAGAGATAATCCCTACGAAGTATTTCAACCTCTACCTTTCCCTGGAACTTGGAACTTTGCTCCTAGTTTCTTTGTGCCTACCATGGGTCCTGCTGCCTGTTCGGACTGGGATCCTGATATCAATATCAAACCTTTAAAGTTCTTCCTAGCAGATGGAACTGAAGTTACGAAATACAAAGTCCAAAGATCTAACCCCGTAACTTATCCCGTAGTAAGTAGAGATGTTGAAAACCCAGGAAACGATAGTTATTGGAGTGAAGAGGGAAACAAGTTTGCTGTATGGGTAAACCCAGAACAATGTACTCTTCCTCGTGAGATACAAGAGGTAACGTATCAGATTCCTATTCCTGCTACAGATACATACACAATCACTGGTGGTGCTGATGATACATTCTCAGTGTTTTTAAATGAATCTACCACTCCACTTACAAGTTTCAACAATGCTGTAGGTGGTATCTTTGCAGGAGGCACATACAATACTCCATACTCACAAACTCTTACACTCAATGCAGGTACATTAACACTATCAGTAAGGTGCACAAACTCTGATGCAGGGTTCGTAGGTAGTGATGGATTACCAGAAGGTCTTGCATATAACTGGGGCAGAAACCCTGGTGGATGGTATTTAAAGATTTGTAGAGGCACTGAATGCTTTGTACCTGCACCTGCTCCATGGGTTAAGTCAGGTCCACATCAAACTTGGGCAAGTCATGCTCTCTTGAATGAGTATGCTGTCTATCCTTCTAACACAGCAGTCCTTTCTGGTACACCACACACTGCGACTTCTAATATACTGATTGAGACAGCAGGTAATTATGAACTAGAGGTTGCCTGTGATGACACTGCATCATTCACATGGGACGGTGTAAGCATTGGTTCTATTGCAAGCAAGGCAGCATCAACTATAAATATTAATAACGTAAGCACAGGACCTCATGTACTTGGGGTCACAGTGACCAACACAACGTTTTCCCAAGCGAGTAATAATGTATGGTCTAAGAACCCAGGTGGTGTAGCATATAGATTAAAAGCAGCAGCAGGGTCTTCTAGTGTTAATGCAACCTTTAGTTCTAATGGAAGTATCGTAACTACAGGATCTGGCAGCAGAGAGTTTGTATTAGATTTTGAATGGAGTGATAATCCAAATGCTTATAGCACTGCTCTAGGGACCTACACCGTAGCAGGTCAACAGTTTGTTCAAGATACTAGCAGATCCTCAGGTCAGAATAGTAGAACGGTTGTACTACAAGGAGGTCAAACTTATAATGCAACCATCGTCGCTAACTCAGGTGGATTTGTACGCGAGAATAATAACACTAGATTATGTTTCAGAGATCTTGATGGCAATGACTGTAACGCAAAACTTGACATTACTGCAGGTGCAGGTGTAGACTATGTGGCAACATCGTTTGACCTAACACTAGGTGTACCAAGTGTGAATAATCTCATTTGGTCAACACGAGACGCTGTAGGGTACAAACTAACAGAATCAGCATCCGAAGGAGGGTACTAATGGAATTACCAAAGATTAGAAATGAAGATCTACCTAAAGAGATTAGAGAGATCGTAGGTGATGGTGATGCAGAGTTTGATGCAATCATGGACCCTATGGACTACATTGATATTCAATTTGATCCTGATGCATACTATGAGGGAAGAGCAAAGGTCGCTAGGATGCTTGTAGAATCAAGAAAAAAACTAGAGGAAATCCGTCATGAGATTAAAAGACACAATAAAAGCAGCGAAAAAAATTATTAAGGCACGCAAAAAGAACAAAATGTGCTATACTAAAGAAGAGGTTGCTTATGCTAAACTCCTCAAGAAACGTGCCGAGATTAAGTTGGAACAAAAACATGCCAACGACACTTGACAAATCCTGGGGATCATGTTAGTATAAATACTCGGTGAAGGTGGGACGCCACCTGATTAAGTATTTCCGAATGCCTCAACTACTCGCGCTAGGTCATCTTCAATCAACCTAACACGAAGTCATGTCGAGACTTCTTCCATCTGCGGGTAGAAAAATTCCGCAAGTAAATTCTTTTAAACAAAATGTCTATTAAATCTGTAATCGCAGCATCTGTTGCTGCTCCTCTTCTCGCGTCTGGTGCTGCCTTCGCAGGTCCTTATGTGAACGTAGAAGCAAACTCTTCTTGGACTGGTTCAAACTATACTGGAACTAATACTGACGCTCACGTTGGGTGGGAAGGTTCTCTTGGTGAATCTGCATCATACTACGTTCAAGGCGGTGCTACTTTCGTTTCTCCTGATGGTGGAGAGGCAGACACTGTTCCTTCTGGTAAGGCAGGTCTTGGTCTTGGATTGTCCGATGCCCTTTCTGCATACGGTGAGGTTAGTTTCCTTGGATCTGGCGACAGCAATGTTGATCGCGGATATGGCACGAAGGCAGGTATCAAGTACTCCTTCTAAAATCGCTGCTATATAAATTATACCTAGGGGATCCAAGGGTCCCCTTTTTTATTCCCCATACAAATGCTCATGAACTTTGCTGTTTACACAAGAACTGGATGTCCTTACTGCACTAAAGTAAAACAAGTGCTTGAAGGTAAGGGACATAATTTTAGAGAATACAAATTGGGGGTTGACTTTGAACGCGAAGCATTCTATAATCAATTCGGTGACGGTTCTACCTTTCCTCAGGTAGTACTGAACAGTACTAATCTCGGTGGTTGCACTGAGACTGTACAATACCTCCGTGAACACAACCTTATTTGATAATGGAAGAATTTTATGATCTTGTGGAGCGATCTATTGATTGTGCCTTTGAAGAAAACAAGTTTTATTTCAAAGCATATGATTACTTAAAAGCAAACAAGATCAAGAGGAAAGAGATAAGTGATTTTATTTCTTCCTCAACTGCAGATACAATCTCGCAACTTTGCTATGATTTAGATCATTACATTAAGGGTGGCAAAAGCACAGACCACCGATTTATTCGTGAAGCGTATGGTCATCTTGGTAAACCAAGAGCAAGGAAGATCAAAGATTATTTGTACAAGATCCTACAAGATGCTTGGCAATATGAAATTGATCGCAGACCAGGACGTAAAAAAGTTTCTAAATACAAGTAGTTCAAACATAGGAGGTTGGTTTCCATTTATTCTTTATTCCATAGGAGGAAACCATGCTAATAGCACTAGCAACATTAGTTACTATCGGAGCATTCATCTTAGGAATGACTGTCTCTTGGTTGGCAAAAGGATACGTTGAAGATTACATCGAAAACGCTGCCTATGCCAAGTCAGTTACACATCCAGAAATGCTTGACGAGGACGGTAACATCTTACATGATGAACTTATCTACGTCAGACCGACATCACCTTGGGATATCCAAGACTTAGACGATGACGAGGAAGATTGATTTCATTATTTAAAAATCATTATGGCAACACGAAACATGGACAATAGCAACCCTAGGTTGCTTATCAGTGAGGTTTTACGGAAAGTCTCAAACGCAAAAACAAAGACGGAGAAGATTGCTCTTCTTCACAAACATAATAGTCAGGCACTCAGATCACTATTAATCTGGAACTTTGATGACAGTGTAGTCTCCATGCTTCCAGAAGGTGATGTACCTTACACACCTAACGATGCACCAGTAGGCACTGATCATACTCGTTTAGAACAAGAGTATAAAGGTCTGTATAGGTTTGTGAAAGGTGGTGCTAATAAACTGCCTTCTCTAAAGAGGGAATCTTTATTTGTCCAACTTCTAGAAGGACTTTCTGCTGAAGAAGCAGAACTTCTCTGTCTTGTAAAAGATAAAAGACTTAACACTAAGTACAAGCGTATCACAAAAGCAGTAATCAAAGAAGCATTCGATCAAATTGAGTGGGGGAACAGAAGTTGAAAGTTCTTCATGAGAACTGTGATAAAGAAAAGGCAAACGATACCTCGTTGCCTTATACTGCCTACCTTGTAACCTATAAGGTGGACGGTAAAGAACGTTATGATATTGCTGTCTGTCAGAAGGCAGTAGAACTTTTTGATTATTATTATGATCTCTATAAAAAGGATTTTGTAACGTTTGTCCAGTCTAAGGGTAATATAAACCCTAAACTGTGGCAAGATCCAACTGAAAAAAAACCTACTAAAAAGAAAAAATCCCGATGAATGTAAGTCTGATTTCGGTCACTCCCGAAGCGGAGAAGACTATTGGTTATGTAGCACGAGTAAGCAATCCAAAGAATCAAGAAAACCCTAAGGTATCAGGGTTACTAAAGTACTGTATCAAACACGGTCACTGGAGTATCTTTGAACAAGCGTTCATGACTCTAGAGATTTCTACAACGAGAGCAATCGCTGCCCAAATTTTAAGGCACCGTTCTTTTACATATCAAGAATTTTCACAACGCTATGCAGACAGTACTCTTCTCGGTGCAGTAGCACTACCGAAACTCAGACGACAGGACGATAAGAATCGTCAGAACAGCATCGATGATGTTGATCCTTTTACTGTGCAAGAGTATGATATTAAGATGCGTAAGGTTATCGATGATGCCTTTGCACTTTATGAAGACATGCTTTCTCACGGTATTGCTAAAGAGTGTGCTAGAATGATTCTACCTTTATGTACACCTACCAGAATCTATATGTCAGGGTCTCTTCGATCTTGGATGCACTACATAGAGTTACGCTCTGGTCATGGTACACAAAAGGAACACATGGATATTGCTAACGAGTGTAAGCAGATCTTTGTGGAACAATTTCCTATTATTTCAGAAGCAATGGAGTGGAACTAATGCCTACCTACCCAGTAAAAAACAAAGAAACTGGAGAGACAAAGGAACTCTCCATGACAATGAAAGAGTATGATCAATGGCGAAAGGATAACCCAGACTGGGATAAAGACTGGTCTGCGGGTCTTGCAGGTACAACTTATGGTACACCTAAGATGGATGATGGTTTCAAAGAAGTCATGTCCAAGGTACAAGCAGCACATCCTAGAGCAAACTTGAGTCGATTTACTTAAACTATGGCAAGAGCAAGAAAAGGAACTAACGCTCCTAAAACTTTCCCTAACGGTATGTCTAAGAAGCATATGAAAAGAAAGAAACCTATCGATTCTTCATATCTGGTTCCTGTCAATGCTTTGACAGACAATCAGAAGACTGCCTTTGCACAGTACAATGAAGGTAAGAACCTTTTGCTTCATGGTGCAGCAGGTACAGGTAAAACCTTTATCACTTTGTATCTTGCTTTACAAGAAGTACTTGACGAATCTACACCTTATGATAAGATATACATTGTAAGGTCTTTAGTTCCTACTAGAGAAATTGGTTTCCTTCCAGGTGACCATGAAGATAAGAGTGCACTCTATCAGATCCCATACAAGAACATGGTTAGATACATGTTTAGTATGCCTGATGATAACTCTTTTGAAATGCTTTATGACAATCTACGAGCGCAGGAGACTATTAGTTTCTGGTCTACAAGTTTTATCCGTGGTGTTACTCTTGATAATGCTATCGTTATTGTAGACGAGTTCTCCAACTTAAACTTTCATGAGTTGGATTCAATGATCACCAGAATTGGTGAAGACAGTAAGATTATGTTCTGTGGTGACATCACTCAGACTGACCTTACACGAGAGAATGATAGGTCTGGTATCTCAGACTTTATCAAGATCTTAGAAGAGATGAAAGAGTTCGCATGCATCGAGTTTGATATCAATGATATCGTTCGCTCTGGTCTTGTGAAGTCCTATCTCATTAGTAAATACAATCTCGGATTTTAAATGTTTGACTTCGTTAAAGTAGACTTCAAAGAAACAGAAGTTGAACCTGTGAATAAAAACGGTATTCGTTTTTATAAAATACCTGATACTGATAAATACTTTCCAAGTGTTACCTCAATCACATCGTTCCAGAACGCACAGTTCTTCAAAGAATGGAGGACCAAAATTGGTGAAGATGAGGCAAATCGTATCACTGCTAGAGCAACACAAAGAGGCACAGCATTTCACAGTATAACCGAAGACTATATCCGAGGTAATCTAAACATCGATCAGTACATGGAAAACAATCCATTGTCAGTTCGTATGTTTCAATCCGCAAAGAAAGAACTAAATCGTATTTCAAACATACATTGTTTAGAAACTTTCTTATACTCTCACTATCTTGGACTGGCAGGTCGTGTTGACTGCATTGCTGAGTTCGATGGCGAGTTAGCAGTGATCGATTTTAAAACTTCTACTAAAGAAAAAAAGGAATCATACATTGAACATTACTTTGTTCAAGAGACTGCATACGCAGCAATGTTCCTTGAAAGATCTGGAATCGAGGTAAAGAAAATTGTCACACTCATCGCCACTGAAGAGGGAACTATTCAAATATTTGAGAAGTACAATCTTGATGACTATTTACAGTTACTCAAAACCTACATCTCTGAGTTCGTCGCTTTCCATCATGGTTGATAAAGTACTGTCACAAGATGGTAAGAAAAAGTCTACCAAAACTGTTGTAGAGGAGAAGTTCCTCACACCTACTAAGTTCTCTCAAGAAATTGAAAGACTTGTAAAGAGTAGTGGTGGTCTTATTACTTACATCGAAGCAGTAGTTACATACTGTCAGGAAAATGATATCGAAATCGAGACGGTTCCAAAGTTATTATCCAAACCCCTCAAGGAACGCTTGAGGCATGAGGCACAACGTCTCAACTACATGAAACAAACGTCTAAAGGAGTGTTACCACTGTGACAGGGTTTGAAGTTTACAAAACTTACCTAGCACTTAAACAACATTTCACAAGAAAAGACTACGACTATGAAAAGTATCGAGGTAAAGTCCGTGCTTCCGAAAAATCTTTTGAGCAGAGACTTGATCGATACTTTTTCAAAAAACTAGCGGTGAAGTACAAGGATCATGAAGTCTTTGATTATTTCATCGCTAACTTTTTGGCAGATCCTAGAGGATACATCAAGTCATTTAGTGTGGAAAACTATACTCGATGGAAAATTAATCGAGAATCTTTAACGTATAAATTTAAAGAAGATGTTAATGTTTTATTAGATGATCTCGATGCACCATACGAGAAATCTTTTGAAGACATCTTTAAAGCAGAAGAAGGAGTACACCCTCCTCTATTGAAAAGATACTATGCTAACGAAGTTTCGCTAGATACATTAGTCATCTTTGAAAACTGCTTAGGTTATATTGATAACCTTTCTAAGATTTTAGGTGACCCCATCTGGGAGGACACTAAAATGAAAGTAACCAAGTACAAACCATTTCTACATGTAGATTGTAAGAAATACAAACGCACAATTTTAGACGTAATACACACAAAACTATGAGTTTTTTCGAGTCAGAACAAGTCCAAGCAAATCTTAATGATATCTTTAAGACTTATCAATCAGTTGCTACAGTATCTTCACAACTTGCAGAGATGAGCAAGGAAGAAAAACTAGAGCACATCGATGGGTGTAAGCAACTAATTGAGAAGCAGAAGAACTTTTACTTCCGTCTATGTCTTGCTGCAAAAGAAGACATGGAGGCAAGAGAAATGAAAGAGAGGATACATTCATTGACAAAAGCATTTGGATTCAAAGATCTCATGGACTGCATGGATTCTATGGTTGTTACATTAGAGAATGCTGCAAAGCAAGAACTTGACAGACCATAGAAACGCATATATAATTACATTAAAAATTTCAATACAATTAATCCTAAGAATACTATGGTAGGTTTAGAACAATTTATGAGTACAGGTGTACCTCTGTTTGAGGATGAGTGGCGTCCAGTTCCTTATCAAGGCAAAGTCATTCCTACATTGTTTGTATCAAAAGACGGTCGTGGTCTAAGTACACGAACAAAGACCCCTAGAATACTTAATCCGACTAAAGGAAGTCATGCTTCCAAAGGAAAAAAGTACCAATTAGCACCTTCTTTTGGTATCACTCTAGATATAAAAGACTTTCCTCAACTTGAGAAGAGAGCAAAACCATTTCAGAAATATGTTAATGATCCAACATCTAAGTATCATAAAAGAGTTAGGAAAAGTCCTGATGCAATTCAAGTAACTATCCCTAAGTACAGGGCAGTTAAGGAGGCATGGGAACCCTTAGATAGTCACTCTCATGAGATGGGAATTCCTAAAGAGGACTGGGACGCAGCACCTGAGACTGTCAAGCAAGCACTTAGGGAACTGGCACACATCGATCATAAAGATGGAGATACACAGAACAATCATCTGAGTAACCTCAAGTGGGCAACAGCACGTCAGAACAACCCATGGACCAAGGCGATACTCGAATCAGAACGAGTCTGTTGACAACGTATAAATAGTATGCTACGATAATCAAGTAGTAAACACCCAAACAATCCAACTAATACGGAGAATACAAACTATGTCATTTGCATCACTTAAAAAGGCATCTGCTACTGGCAATACCTTGGCAAAACTGACACAAGAGATTGAGAAACTCAATCAACCCCAAGCAGGTTCATCTAATATTGATGACCGTCTTTGGAAACCAGAACTTGATAAATCAGGTAACGGTTATGCTGTTATCCGATTCCTACCTGCACCTGATGGCGAAGATATTCCATTTGCAAAAGTGTGGAGTCACGCATTCAAAGGTCCTGGTGGGCAATGGTACATTGAAAACTCTTTGACTACTCTTGGTAAGCAAGATCCTGTCTCTGAGTATAATACAGAACTTTGGAACGCAGGTGGAGAAGGATCTCCACAACGTGCACAGGCACGAGCACAGAAACGTAAACTTTCATACTACAGCAACATCTATGTTGTGAGCGATCCTGCTCATCCTGAGAATGAGGGCAGGGTTTTCTTGTATAAGTATGGAAAGAAAATCTTTGACAAACTCGTTGAAGCAATGCAACCTGCATTTGCAGACGAGCAACCTCTTGATCCTTTCAACTTCTGGGAAGGAGCAAACTTCAAGTTGAAGATTCGTAAGGTCGATGGTTACTGGAACTATGACAAGTCAGAGTTTGCAGCACCTGGTGCCCTTCTTGATGATGATAAGAAACTTGAGTCTCTTTGGAAGCAAGCATATTCTCTTGCTGACTTTGAAGCACCCAAGAACTTTAAGACTTATGAAAAACTCAAGGAACGTTTGAACCTTGTGTTACAGTTGAATGCAGCACCACGTCCTGTTGATGAGAGTGAAGAAGAAGTGCTTTCTACTCCAACCTCTAACAACTGGGGTGCAGAAGTCAATGACTTCCGTGAGAAAGCAGTTGCTTCCTCACCTGTAGACACTGAAGAAGATGCTTTGTCTTATTTCTCTAAACTCGCTGAAGAAGAATGAAACTACCTCTTGCTGCCATCTTAATGGCATCATCCTTGACGATCCCTGCTGAGGCAGGGCATCGTTATGAAAGATATCATTACCGTAATGAGGTTTGTACTAAAACAGTAACTAAAGAAATATATCATCCTCCATACACAACCTATAATCCTGGTAAGTATGGATACATTGAATACGATTCTTATGATATCGAAGTACCATGCAGGAGACACAGGAGACACTACAATACGTCTCCAAGTGAACCTGACACCAACGATTGTTCAGAAGGAACAGCGATTGGAGCGTTACTAGGTGGCGCAGGAGCAGCAGCAATCTCCGAAAACGATGCTTACATCTGGTCCATTCCCCTCGGTATAGTCGGAGGTGCAATGGCAGGTTGCCAAATTGACGGAGGTTAACTCATGCCACATCCATTCTCTGATATTAAAGCAGAGCACTGCTACACTAAAGATGAAGTTGACAAACTAATCAAGGAAGCAGTGGATGAGGCACGACGAATAGACGAAGAGTCCATGCGGAAACATAATAGAGATGCTACAATCATCTCTATGATTCTAGGGTTCACAACCTTAGCATTGTTTCTGGATGGACTCCTTCGCATTTTAGGAATCATCCCACCGTTCATGGACATCGATGTTAACATTGTTGACAGAATTGAGAACGACATCATAGATAAGTTAGATTTAATTAAACAAGTTCCTATACAAAAACTTTTACAGCGATGAATGACTTTATGGTGTTTATCTATCTCGTATTCTTTGTAGCACTTTGCGGTGCTACTTTTGCTTTTACTTTTAAGAGTATGACTGTAGTGTTTGAAGAGATGGATAAACCTATAAGGAGAACTAGAAACGTGCATCCAGAAATGGCAGACGTTCAAACTGGTGAAGAGTTGCTAGTGTTCAAAGCAACAGAAGAGGAAGACGACGACGATGACGAAGGTGATGTAGTCGTAATCCGAAAATGACTTTTTAATTCCCCAGACCCCCCAAAAAAATTCCGCCAAAATTTTGACCCCTTAGGTTTTTTTATGAGTGACGTACAATATAAGAAGCACAGAGTGTTTCGTGAGACTGAGGATGTTATCTTCTATGATATTTCTGTAGAAGAATCTAATGCCAGTGACCTTGTAGTGCATACAGGTGCTGCAATATCACCTCCTAACGACATGGTAGGGGCAAAGCAATTTTACATTCACGCTTTTCAAGATGATTACAACAGAGTTGTGTCAGGACAAAGGACATTTGAATTAGTAAATCTTGAGTGGAAGTATCCGTATCATATAGTACATCTAGATGTACATTCTGGTGCCCTAATTATCCCTAGAATGACTTATCATAGAAGTGTCTCAGGGGAACAAGGTTCTATTGTGATCAATCAGGCAAAACGATATGAGGGATTCGATCCTTCTGAAGAGTTTATTCCTGTATCAGCAGCAGAAAAACCAAAACTCTATAGAGTTTTGCTCCATGAGAAACCAGTTATACATAGGTTAGGTGAATGATCAAACCATTAAGTCTGTCTACTGAAAAACTACTGAAGATCTACAAGATTGTTAGAGTAAAACCTCAACCAGTCTATAAACCAATCCGCACACATTACAACGCAAATTCATTTGGATGACTGAGTATGAAAAACGAGCAATCGATCCTTGTTGGCAACACAAGCAAACGTGTATTGCATGCTTCCCCATCACTTCACACGACACTAGTTGGTTATATCGTAGAGAAGATGGAAGTTATTACTGGCAACATCATAGAAAGAACGAAGAAGACGACCGATTCGTAGATGCAGACGGATTGCAACTAGATTTATTCGGTAAACCAGTATTAACAAAGAAATTTATTATGGATGAAATCCTATGAAACACGTCTTATTCGACTTAAAAGGATGCTTATTTACTCCTACATTGGATGATGAAGAGTACATCAAAGAAACTTTGGTAGAAGCAGCAGAGATTGGTAAGTTAGAACTATTGAAAGTTGACACCCATAAGTTTCAACCTCAGGGTGTTACTGGTTATGCATTACTTTCAGAGAGTCATATAAGCATACACACATGGCCTGAAGATAACGTTGCTAGGTGTGATCTGTTTTCATGTAATCCAAACACAGACTACAAAGCAGTTATACGATACATGCAGGATCGTTTTCACTCAACAGAAGTTAAGCGATGGGGATGTGATAGATCGG
>CETQ01092759.1_pt1 | contig 12426 bp, 13 predicted proteins | sample 531261 | NCBI WGS metagenome assembly CETQ01 (sample SAMEA2622376, study PRJEB7988) | marine metagenome | biome: marine biome (ENVO:00000447); feature: surface water layer (ENVO:00002042); material: "saline water (ENVO:00002010), including plankton (ENVO:xxxxxxxx)" | depth 5 m
ATTCCGTCTCTAAATGAATGAAGATTCCCAAACTCTCAGATAGTTACACTATTGGACCGGGTGCATAACGGGGTTACATGCCAACCACTGTGAGGATGACGACAAGCTCTGGAGATATCGATATTGCACTATATACCGAAGACTGCCCGGAAACGACCGGCAATTTTCTAAAATTAGTGGATGATGGATTCTACAACGGATTACACTTCCATCGTGTAATCAAGAATTTCATGATTCAAGGGGGGTGCCCCAGATCCAAGGACCCATTCGATGGAAGAGCTGGAACAGGTGGTCCGGGTTGGAAGATTGACTGTGAGCCTTCAGCGTTAGCAAAGAGACATGACAGGCCGGGATTATTCTCAATGGCTAATGCAGGACCAAATACAGGGGGATCGCAATTTTTCTTGACAACGGTCCCAACACCGTGGCTGGACGGCAATCATGCGATTTTTGGAGAGGTAGTTGAGGGAATGGAGAACGTGTACAAAATAGAGAACTGTGATACAAAGCCTGGAGATAGGCCATATGATCCCCAGAAAATCATCAGTGTTGTCCGGATAGAAGACTAATCGTTCTACTGGCCACTGATAATTAAATTTATTAATAATTAATAATACGGAGATATATGGCAAAGCATCGCGCTGGGGATCGAAGAATCATAAGCATCAGCATACCTGAGGAAACCGCAAGGAAGCTAGATAGAAGGGTAGGAAAAGGAAAATCCAGTGGAAGATCAGCAACAATTGCTAAGATGATAGAGGACGGGTTGTCTCAAAATACCCCGAGTATTACCACTTTACCCATCGCAGAACCAAGGTCTGCGAGAGCAGATCCATCCGAGTTCAGGACCGAAGTCGATACCATGGGGGAGATTGCTGTCCCTGCCGACAGATATTATGGAGCCCAGACTGCAAGATCCCTGATGAATTTCGATATCGGTGATGAAACAATGCCAAGATCAGTTATCAGGGCCTTTGGCATTCTGAAGATGGCGGCCGCGGAGTCCAATTCAGAGCTGGGGGAGTTGGACAAGGATGTCGAGTCACTGATTGTTTCCTCGTGTGAGGAGGTTATTTCAGGAAGTCTCGATGGACATTTTCCACTTAGTGTATGGCAAACAGGCTCCGGTACCCAGACAAATATGAATGCCAACGAAGTCATAGCCAACAGAGCGATTGAACTTGCTGGAGGGAGGCTTGGGAGTAAGACACCGGTGCACCCCAATGATCATGTCAACAGGGCGCAATCCAGCAACGACACGTTCCCTACAGCTATGCACATATCATCGGCTGAGCAGATTACAAACGTACTTTTGCCGTCCTTACAGTACCTCAGGGAAGCACTTTACACCAAATCAAAGGAGTTCGAACCTATTGTCAAGATCGGTAGAACACATCTCATGGATGCAGTTCCGCTCACACTCGGGCAGGAATTTTCTGGATATGTTTCCATGCTGGATGCAGACATCAGGAGGATAGAGTTCTCTCTAATCGACTTACATGAACTGGCTCTAGGCGGGACAGCAGTAGGTACTGGTCTGAACACACACCCCGATTTCTCTGATCTAGTCGCATCAAAAATTGCCGAAAAAACTGGTTTACCATTCACCAGCGCGCATAATAAATTCTCCCAGATTGCAGCCCATGATGCGATTGTTTCCGCCTCAGGTGCAATGAATACTCTCGCGGCTTCTTTGATGAAAATAGCCAATGACGTAAGATGGCTGGGATCAGGTCCTCGATGTGGGATAGGGGAATTATCCCTACCAGCGAATGAGCCAGGATCAAGCATTATGCCAGGAAAGGTCAATCCTACACAGTCAGAGGCGCTAACGATGGTATGTTGCCAAGTGATGGGAAACCACATATCTACATCCATTGGAGGTAGCCAAGGCAATTTCGAGCTTAACGTATTCAAACCGATGATGATCTACAACATGCTACACTCGATCAGGATAATCTCTGATAGTTGCAGATCATTCACTGATAATTGCATCATGGGTTTGAAAGCCAACGAGGCCAGAATTGCAGAACATCTTGAGAACTCCCTGATGTTGGTGACTGCCCTGAATCCCCATATCGGATATGATAATGCTGCTAAGATTGCCAAGAACGCGCACGAGAACAATCTGACTCTCAGGCAGAGCGCGTTGGAATTGGGGGCTTTAACAGAAACTCAATTTGATGATTGGGTAAGGCCCGAACAGATGACAGGCAACAAGTAACATGAAGCCGAAAAAATTGTTTGAAAGGGCCAAAAGAGGGTGGGAGCAGCAGGGGTTCAGCTTGGGGAAGCTTCCCCCCTGCGTACTCCGCAGGGTCCGGTTCCTCCTAGTTAGACTAGGATTTCCCGGGTAGATGACTTAGGGGCCTCTTGGGTCCCTTTGCCTTTTTCTGGACTAAACGGGGTAGTATCCCCCCTGAAGAATCGCTCCTTCATTGCCCTCGTCGGTTCACTCCATGGCTAGTATCACCATTTTGTTCCTCGATCGGTACCGGTCCTCCACAGGTCTCCCTGCTCTTGTTCCCGGTGTGTTTCCCTTGAGTTTCGTTGTCCTTCCTTGCGTCCGGCTTCCTCTGCTCTTGTTCCCCACACCCGCTCTCCAGGCTCGTAACCATCTCTGGTTTCATTCCCTTCCTTCGTGTACCTCTGCAGTATGGTCTTCTGGTACGGTTGTGTTTTCCCCCTTACGGGTTCGGTTCCGTTTTCCCCAGCTTTCCCCGTTGCTTCTCTTTCCTTCCTTGCGTCCGGTCGTATTCACATCGGTTCTACTGCCGCCTCCTCGTCCACAGACGATTTGACTGTTCCCCGTTCACCTTTCGGATCCCGGTTCTACCTCTCCGACATTGCGGATTCGGTTGTTGTGGCCCGCGGGTTTGCCGAAGCGCGCCCACACCACTCCCCCGGAGCGGCAAAGTCAACAGGGCAAGCGACGGCAAATAAACCTTTCGTTCAGTATCACGTTTACAGTGGAAATAAGGGTTCCAAAATGTTAATTTCCACTGTAAATTTTCATTTACGAAGCCTCCTCAGACGCTCTCTCATTATGGACGATCTGGAATCGGCACTCATTTCCACAGAACCTTCCTCCATTCGCCTATTGAGGAATTCGGTGTTGACGAAATGAATTCCTCCTCTTTCATCGGCCAGAACGATGGTGCCTCCTTCTGAGGCGCATTTGTCGATCCTGCATTCGTGACTCAACTCCAATTCTAGTTGGCCGCACGGAATCGTGTCGGCGGGACTATCCTTTCTTGGAACTGATGTGGAAAGGACCAGTACCCTGTTACCTGTACAGGCCCACAAGCTTCGATTACTCTCGCCAATTCTGTGCGGTCCGATTGCCATTGCAGACACCACTCCCTGAACATCGTAGCTCCAGCCGTGATTACTTTTGACGAATCCATTTTCGTAGGCCGTGATGCTCTCCTTTCCACCGTCAGCAACTAGGATGCAACAGACCGCGCTCGGATCTTCAACAACCTTGGTCCAACATTCTGAGCTAATCGAAAACCCCTCCTCCGACTCGTCATACAAGTCCCCTATGAGAGTCGTCGCACCATTTGAATGACCAACGATTGCTACTGCCTCCTCACTCGGAGATCCGTAATCTCCACAGACTATTGGCTGTCTTTCCCCGACCTCGACATGTACCAACTCATTCCCTTTGATACTCAGAATCCCACACCTAGGGCGCCCAAGCCCCAGGATAACGCTCCCATGTGAGAGGCCGATAAACCAGCTTCTTTCAGGTATGGTCCATTGCTTCTCACACTCACCAGAGCCATTAAATCTCCATATTGATGACTCTGTGTAATCTCCAACCTCAATTTCATAGACGGACGAGGTAGCCCAAATCAGATTGCCCTGTGTTAAAACGTAGTCACTGGCCCCTTCTAGGTCTGCTTTCCAGAGGACAGTCCCCTCAGAATCATCTATGGCATAGAGCGAAGATGAGGCCGTTACAAATACGCGATCGAGACCTCTCGCGATATCAGAAATGGGGCCTTGTATAGATGCCCTCCACAACTCTTCTCCAGTTGATGTCAGCCAACTAATGAGCAATCCATCCTTGGATCCAACTACAACGGATCCTCTGTCGATAGAGATGGCAGTACAGGCGCCAAATAAATCCCGAGTGAAAGACGAGACCGCGTGAAGGGCCAACGAGACCATACATCACCCTAGCGAGTTTGAGATATCGTGCTTTCGCCGATTAATCAGTTAAATTCCGTAGAGCAGAGTAACCTTCCTCTTCAGGTACTCGACGAATGCCTCTGGAGAAGGAGGCGTGCCACACGCTTCTTCGATCAGTTCCGCCGGCTCCAAGACACTACCCCGCCTGTGCACTTTCTCTCTCATCCAATTTAACAATGGCAGAAACTCTCCTCTGGAAATCTGAGAATCATGCTCAGGAAGCTCATCTCTGGCAGCCTTTAGGAGCTGTGCAGAATAGAGGTTTCCAAGTGTGTAGGTGGGGAAGTAACCTATTGCTCCCATCGACCAGTGAATATCTTGCAAGACGCCAGAGGACCTGTCCTCAGCCCTAACTCCTAGGTACTCCTCGTACATGTCATCCCACTTATCCGGCAAATCATCAACCTCTAGATCTCCAGAGATCAGAAGCTTCTCGATCTCGTACCTTATCATGATGTGGATATTGTATGTAGCTTCATCAGCATCTACACGGATCAGACTTGGCTCTATCAGATTTACAGATTTCCAGAGTTTTTCAGCATCTAAGTCCTTAGTATTCTCAGGGAACTCTTCTTTCCAGAGAGGAAGAACCCATTGACAGAATTCGTACGAACGCCCGATCTGATTTTCCCAGAGCCTGCTTTGACTCTCGTGAATTCCAAGGCCGTTGGCATATCCAGCGGGTTGGAAGTCAAGGTCTCTCGGACGCCCTTGTTCGTAAGTCCCGTGACCGGTCTCATGCATCGAACCGTAGAGAGATCCGAACGGATCCTCATCATTGTATCTTGTTGTCCACCTAACATCGTCTGGATTCGGACCCCCGCAGAATGGATGAGTTGAGGCGTCCCTTCTTCCTGATTTGAAGTCAAATCCTATGGCCTCTGAAACCTTCTGGCTAAGCCTCTCTTGGCCTTCGCGACTCCACACGTTATCTGTAATCCACGACATATCGGGACCCTCTCCCCTCTCGGATACGGACCTAATTAGCGGGGCTACCTCATTCCTGAGACCGTCGAACAATGGGTCCAGACGTGCAACCGTCAACCCGGATTCATAGATATCTAGCAGAGCATCATATCGTAGATTTTCATACCCTAAGTAATCTGCCTTCTTTCTTGCAAATTCAATGGATTTAGCTAAGTCGTCCCTGAAAATTGAGAAGTCATCTCTCTCTCTGGCCTCAGTCCAAGATATGACGGCCTTGGAGTTATGTTTAGCCATCTCAGAAACGAATTCGGTGGGTAGTTTTGTGGCCTTTTCGTACCCTTCCCTCGCCAACCTAACGTTCGCTTCCTCAACCTCATTTAAGTCACTGCTACTTTCTAACTTGTCCAGTAACTCTCCGATACGGGGAGAGGTCTTTCTATCGTGCAACTCTCTAGAAATCCATGCCATCTGTTCACCCCTCAATCTGGCAGCATTAGGAGGCATTAGGACCTCCTGATCCCAACCAAGAAGACTCCTGACCTGACTAGTTAAATCAATGTCTTTCAACAAATCCAGAAGCTCATCGTAAGCGTCCATACCTCTTGAGAGAGGTGCCTCACTCATAATCTCAGCCATCGACAAGCCAATTCATAATCAAGTAATATTTGTCAGAAATCTCGCTCTAATTGTTATCACGGACGCTTAACCCGATGAAATAGTAAGCATGGATTGAATGAGTTTAATAACTCGTCACCTTGAGTCTTCCAAAGTAAGAAGGCTTGGGAAAAAGTTTAGATTACCCTAAAGGATGATATTATGAATGAGCTTATCAAAAAGATGAATGAGGCACTAGGATGGGAACTGAGAGCAATAAACATGTATGCGCATTATGCCGCGAACATCACTGGCATAAACCGGCTTCAATTATCACCAATGTTCAACACTGAAATGACCGAATCTATAGAGCATGCTGATATCGTTCGAAAGGGCATTGTTCAATTGGGGGGAATTCCAGTTACAGAACGTGACCCCCACCCAATTATCCACACGACAGATTACATTGAGATGTTGAATTACTCTCTTGAGACCGAGATTAAAGCGTCCGAAGTTTATTCAGAACTCCTCCCTTTAATTGAGCAGACCGACGACCTGTATGATTCGATCGAGCAGATATATCTCTCCGAACTCAAAAGCGTCGAAGAAATGCGACTTTTGGTTCGTTGAAAATAATCCATTTAACCGAATCCAATATGTGGACCATCATCCTCGGGTGTACATGCGAAGCCACAACATGGCTATCATGTTAATTTTCGTCTTTGCATTACCGTCCCTTTCTGGTTGCATGGGGTCAATCGAAGATAACGGTGATGAGGAGGAGTACAATCATTGGTTACCACCTGTCGAGCAACGTTCAGAGATGGAATACATAAATGATGACGATTTCAGTAGAGTCTCAAAAAATGGTACATACGACACAGGAGAGGTTCAGTCCGTTTTCGTCCCGGTTCCTTCAATTTCTGCGTCTGATGGGGGAGCAGGCCTGACGGGCGGGGCTGAAGTCCATCTTGGACTGTGGCTCCCAGAAAAAGAAGGCTGCGATTTGACAGCATCTGAAGTTCTAGAAGAATGTAAGGTCCCTGTAATTGCTGAGATAGGCCCATACTATGATGACGGGGACGTTGATGCACTTACGCCCGCTAACAGGCTAGGTAGGTTCCTTATCGAGAATTATGTTCAACACGGGTATGGTGTAGCACAAGTCTCCGTCTTCGGAACAGGCCAATCAAATCATTGCATGGACCTAATGGGGCATGATGAACAGGCTGGAATAAAGGCTGCAGTGGATTGGCTTGGGTCTCAACCATGGTCCAATGGAAAAGTCGGCGCAATAGGAAAATCATATGATGGTAGCACACCATGGAATGCCGCGGCATCTGGGTCGGAATATCTGGCCACCATAGTTCCAATGTCAGGACTAATCGGGGTCCATGATTTGATGTGGAGAAACGGCAGTATGGAGGCTAGAGGCGCAATAATGCACAATGGGGTGTATGGGTCATTTGGCTTGGACGGAGACAGTGGGGACATAGAAAATGCATGTGAGGGATATGTAGAGGGATACTATGCCGGTCCAGCAGCATACATGACGGGGGATAATCTGGCGTGGACGGGTTCGGATTATTGGGAAGAAAGACACTTCTTAAGTCACGCATTAGAAATTTACAATGGGTCAGTCTACATCATTCATGGCCTACAGGATTGGAATGTCGATCCACATATGGCATTCCCAGCTCATCAAATGTCCATTGACGCAGGCTTTGATGTCAAGGGCCTGTATGGCCAATGGGCTCATGATTATCCAGATAGAGATGGCGACTCTGGACATGCATCACTGTCGTCAGGCAGAGGCGCTGAAGCTTATCCTTACACTTTGCGATGGGATTGGGCAGATGACATGCTTGAGTGGTTTGATTTCTACTTGATGGATAAGGGCCCAAAACCAAGACTCGTCGCAGAAGTACAAGACAATATGGGTGGTTGGAGAGTGGAGGAAACATACCCTCCTCAGGAATTTGATATGATATCATTAACGATGGATGAGTGTGAAATAGTGGGCGGGAGTGACACGATTACTTCATCATCAATCTTGAGAGTACAATGTCCAGATTTCGACTCCCAGACTAGAATAGTAGGAACTCCAACGATACATCTCGAAGCAACAATATCACAATTCTCCACCAGTGGACATCTGTTTGTTGAGATGATACAAACCAGTAACGAGATTCATCTAGGCCATGCAGTAATGGATCTCAGATTCCATGAAGGAGGAAAAGAAGGAAGCCCTCTGGCTCCAGGATCTACTGTTACGGCAAAAATGGAGTTTTTTGGGATGGATGTCGTGGTCCCCGAAGGCGACTCTGTACAATTGATTATCTCCCAGACCGGAGAGGATTACATCCCTAGCCCAGTCTCAACCTCCCCAGTAACATTGTCAATGGGAAGTGAGAGCATCCTCAGTCTTCCATCCGTCGATAGGCAGTGCTCGGATCTGTTCCTCCCTCCCATGCAGGACCCATACCCTCAGTGTGTAGAATGAGCAAACCCCCGAACTCTTGATGGGTTTGAGTTCCTCGGAAGCGTCATGTCAGAGGGCATTCCGCGTGTAAGCGTCCCTGTCATAGACAGGATCTTGCTTCACCTATGGGAACAAGATCATCAGGCTGATCACTACTTAGTCACCAACGAAGTCACACGCCCCGGAATTTCTGAGGTCTGTGCAATGCACCCTCCCAATGTCTCACGTGCAATGAGGGACTTGATGTCCAAGGGATTGGTTTCCGAGCACATGCGCGCAATTAGGGGGGAAGACCGCCGTCAAAAGACCTGGCAACTGACTGATGATGGCAGGTCTATAGCACGGTCAAGAATTTCAAGTCTCAGGACCAATATGGTCCTATTGAGGGGCAGAGATGGGAAGCTATTGGAGATTAGGGCTGACGAGGCTGCAGAGAAACTCAAGACTAACCTGTCCATTCTCCAGGTCTTGATGCACGCTCAGCACGAGGGAGTTCTGAACTTCGGAGACATAAGATTTGGAGCAATAGTGTCGCCACAGGAACTGAAGAGAGCTACCTCAACAATATTTTCCGGAGCCCACTCAACTTACCATAATCTTCCACCCCCCACAAGAAAGGTTCATGGGAGATCCTCGGAGATGCTGGAGTTAGACCAATGGTACTCCTCTGAAGCTGCTATGTTTGTCCTATCGGGTATTGCCGGTTGCGGAAAAACTACCCTGACATCTCATTGGCTAAATGATCAGATCTCAAAGGCAGCAGATCCTCAAATTATGTACTACCCCTGCCAACCTTGGGATACTCCATTGGGAATAGCAACAAGCCTGCTCCACAGATTAGGAATAGGAGTCGGTGATGGAAAGCAAGACCCTTACAGGGTTCTTGACTCTCTGCCTTTGAAACCCGGTGCGAGAATAGATATTGATTCCTACAGAAGGAGGTTATGCGCTCATCTCACCGATGAGTCAGACCTTGTATCAGAAAATTTCGATAAACTACTCGTGGTACTGGACGATGTCCACAACATAGGACCTGAAGGAAGCCACTTATTCGGGGCACTACTTCAAGTCGCAGACACCACCTCGATGAGGTTAATACTCATTTCAAGGACGAAGCTGACGTTCTATGATACCAGAGATGTCCACACCAGGAACAGGGTGCAAGAGCTGGACCTTTCAGGGCTATCAATGAAAGAGGTTGAGGACTGGGTTTCCTCAATAGATTTGCCAGAGGAAACAGGCGCAGATGAAATTCACAGCATAACAGGCGGGCATCCATTGGCAGTAGAACTGTTAGAACTCTATGGAAGAACGGTGCACGATGACTGGATGCGTTTTTTAGATCAGGAAATTTTGGATGTGCTACCAGTTGAAAGCAGGGAAATTTTGTCAATTCTATCTGTCGCTGACAGGCCAGTACCGTGGGACGTACTCGCAAGGGCCGCATCTCATGATGGTCCGCCACCGGAGGAACTTATTGTCAGAGGTTTAATGTTGGAACTGGAGGATGGCATGTGGCTCCACGAAGCAATAAGAACAAGACTTCTCAGAGACGTTGGAAGGCCCTTGGAAGAAAGATTACGTAGACTTACCGACGCTTTGCAAGCCTAGGACATGTGTCTGTCAAGCCATGAATCCATTCCAGCTTTTGGCATTGCGCCAGTCATTCTGTCTATGACTTCCCCGTTGTTGAAGAGGACGAGAGCAGGAATCCCTCTTACACCGAATCTTCCGGGACTTAGCGGATTAACATCAGTGTTTACCTTGGCAATTGTTATGTCTCTCTCTGCTGCAATCTGGGTTAACACTGGGGCTATCATTTTGCAGGGTCCACACCAAGGTGCCCAGAAATCAACCAATACCCAGCTACCGCTTTTTGTTACTACATCAAAGTCCGAATCAGAAGTATCTATCACTTGTCCCATACCTACACCTATGCCTCTGAAAGGGGCTCCTCGTATCAACCTGTGTCTAAATTCTTTGAATACAAGGGATTGAGAACCTAACACTCATCCCAGGATACAGAGCGACATGGAAGTTACGCCCAGTATCCTAACCGCGGACTTTTGCAAACTCGGTGAAACACTGGATAATGCCGTTGAAGCGGGCATAAATTGGATTCACATGGACGTAATGGATGGCAATTGGGTAGTAAACAAGACAATCACCTTCGGACCCGCTCTGATAAAGTCAGCAAGACAGAGGCTCGGAGACGACGTATTCATTGATTGTCACCTGATGATTACCAATGCCGAGGAAACATGGAATCAGTATGTTGAAGCCGGAGTTGACATGGTGATAGCACACATCGAAGCGGTGGATGACTTTCCGAGTTTGATTAATAAAATCCATCGCACAGGGACCCAAGTTGGATGTGTTTTAAATCCAGATACGCCTGTTTCAAGAGTCATGTCACTTTTACCCGATTTGGATTTGGTTTTGGTAATGTCTGTCGTACCAGGAAAGGGCGGGCAGTCCTTCATGCCTCAAGTAGAAGCCAAAGTCAGAGAACTCAGATTAGCGATTGATAGTCAGGAGAATTCCGGCGGGAAAACCCCAATTCTGATGATCGATGGGGGAATTAAGCATCATAACGCTCCCCTAGTCAGGGATTGGGGAGTAGATATCGCAGTAGTTGGTAGCGGGCTTATCAATGAAAGGGGAACAATCTCCGAGAACTTGGACAAGATTAACAAGGCGCTGGAGGGTAGTCAATCAACGCATTGAAAATACACCCCCCTATCCAATATCATGGTCTCAGAGGATTGGGTTGCTTCCGAAGTCCGGAAAGTCTTGCCAAATGCTTCGGTCGAAGCTACTGACCTGCACGGATCGGGAGATCACTTCCATGTCAGGATTATATCAGATGATTTCATTGGAATGAGGCCTCTACAGAGACAGATGCCAGTCCTGAAGCATTTCAAGAAATTCATAGAGGACAATTCAGTACACGCACTTGATTTGAAGTGCATGACCCCCGAACAAGCTGAGGCCCTCGGTAATACCGCTTTTGATCCTCATTCGGGAAAGCAAGAATTCTTTGGCATACACGTAAGAAGACCAAAAAAGGAGTGATATAATGAGTGGATTTAATTGGACACCAAGTGAATTACAAGAGATAGTCGATGGGAACGAGTTGGTGATTTTCATGAAAGGAACTCCCGAACAGCCACAATGCGGATTCTCAAACCGTGGTTCTCAGATTGTGAGCGCGTTCGCTAGAGAGGTAGGCTTGGAACAGTTCGCCTGTGTGAACGTCCTATCTGATCCAAGAGCCAGAACTGCTCTCAAAGAATGGTCAGATTTCCCGACCATTCCACAGGTCTTCGTACACGGCGAATTGATAGGAGGAAGCGACATAGTTCTGGAGATGTTCCAAGACGGTAGCCTTCTAGAGATGTACGAAGCCGGCCGAGCGTGAGAGGAAACACCCCGCTGTCTGATGACCGACGTACGATGCTCGTTGCCTTGGCAGGTGCCGGGGCTATTTCTTTCGCCCCCCTTTTGTACAAACTGTCGGGAACCAACCCTGCAACCGGGGCATTCTTTCGTATGGCTTATGCCGTACCATTCCTCTTCTTGCTAGTACATTACTCCCAAAAGGAGGAGACACGCGATATTCGATCGAGGAGACTCACTTTCTTAGCGGGATTAATCATAGCGTTCGATTTCCTCGCGTACCACAGCGCTATTGACTACGTCGGGACGGGAATAGCTACTCTAATTGGTAACTCCCAGGTCATCATAGTGACATTGGTCAGCTGGAAGCTCCTGGGGGAGCGTCCAAATCGCTCGATTCTGCTATCACTGCCTGTAGTGGTATTGGGACTTGCCCTAATTTCAGGAATATGGGACGGATCGCCTTACGGAGAGGATCCGAGAAAAGGGGTAGTTGGTGCGGTTCTAGCCGCCTTCTTCTACTCATCATTCCTGATTCTCTACCGGTACTCCAATAGGCAGATGGCCCCAGCTGCCAATGCACAATTCGATGCTACCCTTGGGGCTACCGTAGGCCTTCTATTTCTAGGGATGATGCCATTGGAACCTTTAGGCGTCCAACAAATAAACTTCGAAATAACATGGCCAGATCATGCATGGTTACTGACTCTGGCACTCTCTTGCCAAGTTGCGGGTTGGATAGCAATAACATTTGCACTTCCCAGACTCCCAGGAGCCCACACTTCGTTCGCAGTACTCATCCAGCCGGTATTAACGATAATATGGGG
>CETQ01055825.1_pt1 | contig 12349 bp, 7 predicted proteins | sample 531261 | NCBI WGS metagenome assembly CETQ01 (sample SAMEA2622376, study PRJEB7988) | marine metagenome | biome: marine biome (ENVO:00000447); feature: surface water layer (ENVO:00002042); material: "saline water (ENVO:00002010), including plankton (ENVO:xxxxxxxx)" | depth 5 m
TTTAGAGTGCCAGCACCAAGACCAAGACCGATATCGGATATATTACCAAGAATACAAAATGTAGCACAAACTTCACAGTATCTTGTTAAGTTTGCATTACCTGCTAGTGATCTTAGAGGATACCTAAGAAGAAAGGGAGTGAATGATCGATTCATAGCAGATGACATTGGTTTACTATGTACTGATGCTGTTTTACCTGGTAGTGCTTTAGCATCTGTTGATTCTCGTGGAGATTTTCAAGGTGTGATAGAGAAATTTGCTCATACAAGAAATTTCACACAGATAAATTTACAATTTTATGTAGATAATAGTTATAAATCAATGAAATTTATTGAACATTGGATGGAATATATTACTGGTGCTATTGATGATCCCTCAAGAGATACTTATCACTTCAAATTAAATTATCCGTCTGATTATAAATCAAATGAGACTCGCATTGTAAAGTTTGAGAGAGATTATAATAGATTCTTAGAATATAGATTTATTGGATTATTTCCTCTATCCCTTAATTCTACGAAAGTCCAATATCAAGGTTCACAGGTTCTAAAAGCATCGGCAACCTTTAGTTTTGACAGATACATTTGTGGTGAATCTAATTCATTGACAAGAGCATTAAGAACTGCATTCAATGAAATATTTGGTAGATTCAATCCTGCTAGAGACGGATTTTCTGTATCAGATAGTCAATTAAGTGCTGTATTTAATAGTGGTAACGTAACTGATAATAAGAATGCAAATCAACAAAATCAATATCTTGGTTCAGCTTCATATCCCGTAAGCACTTTAAGTGGTAATGGTTTAGGATTTGGTCAGCAAATTGGTGGTGGAGGTAATGGCGAAATCCCATTTGTATAACCCCTATAAATAATGGCACTGAAGTGTTTAGCATATTATGCCTTTACCAAAAATTTCGACCCCAACTTATGAGTTGGTTCTTCCTTCATCGGGGAGAAAAATTAAATATAGACCATTTCTTGTAAAAGAAGAAAAAATTTTAATTATTGCATTAGAATCTCAAGATCAAAAACAAATTGCTACAGCAATAAAACAAATCTTGGCTTCATGTATTTTGACAAAGGGGACAAAGGTTGAAAAGTTATCTACTTTTGATATTGAATATCTTTTCTTAAATGTAAGAGGTAAATCAGTTGGTGAGCAAATTGAAGTGATGGTAACTTGCCCTGATGATGGGAAGACACAAGTGCCAATGTCGATTAATATTGATTCAATAAAGGTCACAAAATCTAAGAATCATAAAAGTGATATAAAATTAGATGATACTTACACTCTTAAAATGAGATACCCATCATTGGATGAATTTATCAAAAGTAATTTTTCAATGGATAAAATGGAAGTTGATGATACTTTTGATTTGATAGCATCTTGTATTGACCAAGTGTATTCAGAAGAAGAATCTTGGACACAAGAGGATTGTACAAAGAAAGAGTTATCTGAATTTTTAGAACAACTTAATTCTGGACAATTTAAAGAAATTGAACAATTCTTTAATACAATGCCAAAATTATCTCATAAGGTGAAAGTTAAAAATCCAAATACTGGTGTAGAAAATGAAGTTGTGTTAGAGGGCTTACAGAATTTTTTCGGGTAAGTATGGCACATGAAGACCTAGTGTCATACTACAAATTGAATTTTGCTTTGATGCAGCATCATAAATATAGTTTGACTGAACTAGAGAATATGATACCTTGGGAAAGAGAAATATATATTTCACTTCTCCAGCAATTTATCGAAGAGGAAAACTTAAAGGCACAGCAAGAAAGAAATGGATGAGGAACAGACTCTACAATCGCCAATAGCAGGAAGTCTTCGAGGTATTAGAAGAAGTATATCTTCTAGTGTCTTTAATCCAATGTCTCGTCCTCAACCAGCAGAGACAGATAATCAAACTAATAACTTACTTTTACAGAACCAATTAAGTCTGAATAATATATCATCGCAATTAGAGGGAATAACAAAAACTGTAACATCACTAAATTTTTCACTTGAGGGAATAAAGGAGAATTTATCAATAAGTGATACGATAGAAAAACAAAGAGAGGCAGAAAAACAAAGAAGAGAAGCTATATTAGCAGAGCAGGGACTAAGAGAGGGTAAGGAGAGTGCCTTAGAAAAGAAAATACAATCTTCTTTACAAAAACCTTTACAGGGTATCGCTGCTAAAACACAAAAAACATTATTTTCTTTACAGAATTTCTTCTTAATATTAGCTGGAGGATGGTTAACAAATGTAGGTATTGATCTTTTACAAGCGTTTGCAGAAGGCAATAGTGAGAAGATAAAAAAATTAAAGATCATATTCACCGCTGGTCTTGTTGGACTTGGAGCAACAATAACAGCTATTAGTATAGGTATTGGCAATACTTTAAGATTGATAACATCATTTGCGACAAACGCTGCAAGAGTTGCATTTGGTCCTTTGATCAGAGGTACTTTTGGTGCTGCTGGAAGATTATTTGCAGTAGCAGTAAGAAAATTTAATCCTCTCATACCTTTATTACTTAATTTGGGTTCTGTACCAGTTAATTTTTTAAGGAATTTAATAGGTGGTGGAGTTGCTACTGCAACTGTTGCTGGAGGAGGTAAAACATTAGGAGAAATATTAGATCCCTCTGAATCAAAAATAGTTAGAAAATCTGTAAATGGCAAAGAGGTTTTAGAGATTACAGGTGATACAACAAAAAAAGCATCAAAGGGTAAGGGATTCTTTAAAAATATATTTAAGAATCCATTTGCAAAAAAAGTTGGTGCTGAAGTTACAGAAAGCGGAGTGAAAACTGCTGCGAAGGGCACATTTAGATCGTTGTTGCAAAAGATCGCTGCTCCGTTAAAGGGAAAGGGTGGTTTTTTAGGATCATTCTTAATTGATTTTTTAATTTTTGGAGAGGATCTAGATAGGGCGATTGCAGGTGCAGCAGGATTTGTAGCAGGTGCAAAAATAGGTGGTGCCATAGGTGCGTCTTTAGGAGCCTTAGTTGGTGGAATAGGAGCAGTGCCTGGTGGTATAATAGGTAGTATAATTGGTGGATTTATAGGTTCTGAAGGAATGAAATCACTCTTTAGTGGTATCAAATCAATGTTTGGTTTTGGTAAGAAAAAAACTGATGATAAATTAGCAAAGTTAACAGCAGAAGACATGGTAGGTGAGAGAGAGGCGATAGAATTAGGATTAATTGAACCAATACAAACTGATAATTCTACAAGGGCAGATTTAATATCTCAGGATCCAGATAGTAATGTCAACGTACTTAATTTGGGACAATCTGCTCAACAGAATAATGGATTGGGATCTATGCCTGTTGAAGTTGCATCAAACCAAATCCCATTCATTCCTTTTGATGAAAGTAATACTGCTGCATTATTCGCTACTACTACATTCGGAGCACCAGCATAATGTCAATATTTCAAAGGAGAACCACATTAAGAAAAACATCCATTAGTATTAATGGTATACGTAATTCTTTCAGCAACTTCAATAAAGGTATCATGGGTGCTAAATCTCAAGCTGATGATATTGTTAGAATAACAAGAGAGAGAAATATATTCAAGAGAAGACTCATATCGAAAGATAATGAATTTTTTAGAAAGAGGCAGGAAAATGCAAAACGTAGAGAGCGTGAGGATGAGATTGAAGCACAGGATGTGAGGGGTGTTACTAAAAGACAAGGTAATTTATTTCAGAGAAGCACAAAAGGTTTCTTGGGTCGTATATTAGATTTTTTAGGCATTCTTTTAATTGGTTGGGCAGTAACTAATTTACCAAAGATTATTTCAGCAATACAAGGATTAATTAAAAGAATACAAAAGGTTGTTTCAATATTTACAGGATTTTTTAATATAATGAAAAACTTCTTTATAGGTGTTAAGGAGGGTCTAGATAATATCTTAGGTGTATTTAAGAAATTTAACTTTAAAAGAAATAGAAATGAGGTTGAGGAAGGATTTTTACAGGCGGGTAATAGTATATCAAAATTAAATAAAGATTTTATTACTACAGTAAATGAAATTGCAAAAGATCCTGATTTACAAGGTTTAGATGAATTAGCTGACGAAATTGAAACTGGAGGATCAGACACACCTGAAATAGAACAAGTAAAACCAATAGAAACGGAAACTGAGACTGAGAAAAAAGAGACTACCAAAATTGAAGGTAGAGCTGAAGGAGGTCCGTTTGATAGTAGACAACCAATTTTAGTTGGAGAAGAGGGTCCTGAGATAGTTCAATTTGATCAAAGTGGTGAGGTAATTGATAATGAAAATACGATGGATATTTTGTCTGGTTTGAACATGATGCCCGATGATGAGTTAATGGATAAATCATCTCCAAACGAATCAAGATCAGGTAAATTTCCTATTCTTTCATTCGATACTCCAGAGGATAGAACTAGCATACCAGATATGGAGAGTAATATAGATGGGGTAAATAAAAGAAATACTTTTGTTAATGCAGTGACGATACAGAGACCTGATTTATCACAAGGCAGAAAAAAACTGAAAACACAAGTTATAATTGTAGATAAAAAATCCACAAATATGCAACAACCTCAGATAAGTAATACGAAACCAAATGATATTGTTGTAAGAAAAGGACAATCCACATTATCATCTCTTCTAGCATTACAAAGTGTAGGAGCACTTAAATACACATAATGTCTGCAATATCTCCAAGTATATACGAACAATTTGAAATCACTTCATTAGATAATGAAAATAGAGTTGATATCTCCGCTGGTGTCGTGGCGTTTAGTTATTATGAGAATATTTTTTCTCCTCACATAACAGCGAAAGCAATTGTTGCCAACACAGCTGTCGAAGCATTTAGTGATGGAGTTTATAATGGTTTACCTTTAAGAGGTGGTGAGAGAGTAAGTATAAAAATAGATACTAATTCAGAGGAGAACAAACCACTTAATTTTACTGGTGATAATGCGTTATATGTTTCTTCAATTACTAATGTGATTAAAAAAGCTGAAAGAGAAACTTTTGTGCTAAACCTAGTGTCTAGAGAATCCATAACAAATGAAACATCAAGAGTAGGTAAAAAGTTTTCCCAAAAAATTTCACAAAGTGTTAAAGAAATTATAAGTGATTTTTTACTAACTGATAAAAATACAAATATTGATGAGACAGAAAATAATTATGCCTTTATTGGAAATTTGAGAAAACCATTTACAGTATTAACTTGGTTAGCATCAAAGTCTGTGCCAGGTTCAGGACAAAATGCAGTGGTCGGTGGTAAAAGTTCTACTGCAGGATTTTTCTTTTATGAGACAAAAGATGGATTTAATTTTAAGTCCATAGATGCTCTCTGCACACAAGATCCTGTGGGTCAACCATATGTTTATCAACCTGGTGTAATAGATGTTGATGATGCAACTAAAGATTATAGAATTATTCAATATTCATTAAATCGTGACAATAATTTTGTAGAAAATCTTGAACGTGGTGCTTATTGTACACATCGAATGTATTATAATCCTTTATTTGGTACTTTTACGACACAGGAGCAAGGCATATTTTCAACAAAACAATTTGAGGGTAAACTTAATAACTTAGGAAAAGATTTCAAGTTAGAAACTCCACAATATGATAAGAGTGGAAAAACAGTTGGTGAACTACCTAGTCGTATTGTTTCAGGTGTTCTGGATATTGGGACATTAGAAAAAAAGAATAAAAATTCATTCAAGAAAAATGCAGATCCTATGGAATTTCATTCACAAGCGATGATGAGATATAATTTAATTTTTAATATTCAAATGATTGCAACCATACCTCTAAACACAAATTTAGTTGCAGGTTCTCTCATAGAGTGTGTGTTTCCAAAGATAACCACTGATGTAGAAAAAGAATCTGATCAAGAGCAAAGTGGTCTATATATGGTAAAAGAATTAGTCCATCATTATGAATCTGATGGTTCATTTACAAAATTAAAATTAATTAAAGATACTTTTGGTAAGCGAGATAAATGATAGAAAATAATTTATTAAAAAGTAATTTCTTAGGAAGGGACGGATTCAGATGGTGGATTGGTCAAGTTCCACCAGGTAAATCTTGGGCACTACAATTAAAAAAACAACCTGAATCATGGGGTAATCGTGTAAAGGTTCGTATAATGGGTTATCATCCTCAAAATACAGTTGATTTACCCGATGATGATTTACCTTGGGCACAAGTAATTTTGTCACCACAATGTGGTTCAGGAAAGGCAGGTAAATTTAAACCAATTCGTATTGCACCTGGTGATGTTGTAGTTGGATTTTTTCTTGATGGCGATGATGCTCAACTTCCAGTTATATTTGGGTTGATAGGAAATTCTAAGTACGTAGTATCAGGTAAGGAAGGACCTTTCAAACCATTTTCTGGATTCATACCAGAAACTGCTGCAGAAGGAAATACTATAGCGGGTAATGAATCTGGTGAAGATAGCACCGATAGTAATCCTTCACCGAGAATGGTAGATGAAAAACTTGCGAAGGATATTTTTAGTAGTACTGGTAAAGATACAACTGTAGTATCTAAAGGTGTTGGATTTGAGGTTTCTCTTGCTGGTGGATCTGATACTCAAAAGATAAGTACATCATTAAATAATGCTATAAAATATTCAGAGTTTGCATCACCATACAAGAAAAATAAAATAATATCTGATGAGGCAAAAAATATTGCAGGATTTGCTGGTGGTTTGACTAGAGATATGACTGCCTCTAGTTTTAAAAGTTTAAGTAAAAATTTAAATACTGGTAATAAAAATTTATATAATAGGGTTTATAATATAACATTAGCAGCGACTAAAAAAACCTCAATTGCTAAAAGAGCAGGAACAGCAGCTATTGCTGCGATGGCTGGTGGAATAGGTAATTTACAAGGAAAAATTCCATGTGTGGTTGAAAAGATAGGTAATAGTATGTTACCTGATGTTACCTCACTACTTTCTTCATTTTTGGGAAATGTGCAAAGTTTTACACCATGTATTGCTGATCAGTTCACAGGTGCTTTATTTAATAAGATAATAGATAATATTGGTAGTGAATTAGCTCCTGATCTTGGTGCAGTTGGTAAGATAATGGGTGGATTTAATTTAGTTAACGATTTAAGAGGAAAGGCAGAGGGTTTACTGGGTGTACAAAATATTGTAGATTGTGTTGCACCAGGTGGTAAATTAGGTGGAGGTGACGTATTTGTATTAGGAAAGGGTATAAAGGATCTCCCCGCTGTATCTGCTGGAAAAATTATGAGTGTTGCAAATGCTGCTTCAGCTTTACGAGATGCTTCAGGTGCACCAGGTGGAATACTAGGTGGATTATTGGGGCAGTTCGATTTTCTTAATCCAGGCGTGAGCACACAAGGGTTTAGTAGTGCGTTAGGTGAATGTTACACAGGTCCACCACTTAATTGTAAAGGGTTAGAGGTTAAAGTTTTTGGATCAGATGGTGAGGGTTCGATTGCTAAACCAATAATTGGGGCGTTAGTTGGAGACACATTTGCCGAACAAACAGGAAGTTTAATTGGTATAGAGTTAGTTGATCCAGGTAGAAATTACACCGTGCCTCCAATTGTTGAAATTGTTGATACTTGTAATAAAGGTTATGGTGCAAAGGCAGAGGCAGTCATTGATTATGATCCAACATCTCCAACTTATCAGCAAGTCACAGACATTTATATTGTAGTACCTGGTGAAAATTATCCAGTCGTAGAGGAGAATACAACAGATGGTTATATTGTTGATCATGTAGTTGTGGTTGAATCAGGTGATGGATATTCTGATGAGGATACAATTGTAGATAACGAAGGTAATGAATATATTAAGTTTTTAGATGAGGATGGTAGGATATTAAATGTTATACCACCTAATCCTGTCACTACAAATGTTGTACCAATTAATGATTTACCAATATTAACCATATCTACAGACACTGGTAGAGGTGCAATAATTAAAGCTCAACTAGCACCAAGACCATCTTATCAAGGAGAGATTAAACAAATTATTGATTGTATTACACCAAGAGATGGTATCGTTGGATTCGTTAATGGTGAACCTTATTATGGACCATTCCATATTCTTAATGGTATTAAGATGGTTGGTGCTGTGCATATTGATGATGCACATCCAGTCATCTATGATACACCAGCAGAGAGTAGACAAGCAAGAATATTACCTAACAGAGCACGATCCACTAACGCAGCGGTATCATCAGTAACCTACGGATCTACAATTGCGGGTCCAGTTGGTTCAGTAAGTACACCAACATCTACTTCTACTTCATATTCAACTCCAAGTAATATGGGACCTCCTGCAAGTCCTGCATCACCACCTAGTTCACCAAGCAGTCCAAGTTCGCCAAGTAGTCCTCCTCCTGCATCACCTCCTCCTGCAAGTCCACCACCTGCATCACCTCCACCTGCATCACCTCCACCTGCGTCACCTCCTCCTGCAAGTCCACCACCTGCATCACCTCCTCCTGCATCACCACCACCAAGCGGTGGGTATGGTGGATACTGATAAATATTACAGAGGTTTTCATATATGGTACAGGAAAGACCAAATCAAAATGTAGGACCAACTAATTGGATTAAAAGAAACTTTGAATCCTTTGGTTCACATTTTAGAATTGACACATCAAATCCAGAATATGGATTTTGTGGTGGAACAGCGTCCACAATTTTATCTGAATTAAATGGTAAATCAACTTCTATAACACAGACTGAAGATGGTCAGTATCATATTCTTGTTGATGAGACTGTGACGATGGCAGGTGGAATGACAAAAAATAATGCAAAACCAAGTGTGGTTATAGTTGGTAGAGAGGGAGATGTAACAATAACTGCCACTGGTGATGGATCAGTTAAAATTCAAGCTAAAAGAATTGTTATGAATTGTACAGAAAATATGGATTTAACTACATGTAAAGCAATAAACTTAAAGGGAAATCATATTATGCTAGATGCCCCCAGTATTAATACATCTGCACAAAATCCTGGTAAATTTGTTTTACGTGATTCTTTTGCACAAACTGCATACGCAGGTTTACCATTTGATCCTAATAATGTTGCAACTATAACTGGACCATTGACTAAATCAATGACATCGCTCACTGATAAATTAAAAGAAGCAAAAATAGCGAGTAAATTAGAAGATATGACTGGTGGTTTAACAGAACAATTAAGCAATGTTGATACTTCACAATTTAGTGAGCTTGCTTCTAATATTGATACTGGTGCTATCTCAAGTTCACTAGGTAATGTAGGACAATCGATGGGTCAATTGAGTATTCCTGGTTTAGGAGGATTTGCATAATGCCAGGTTTCAATAACGGACCAGTCCCTAATCCGTATTTTGGAGATGAGAATGTAGATCATTTTACGCAAAAAGTTGAATTTGCGGATGATGTATACGTTTATGGTAAATTATATGCAGATATTGATGTATTAAGTGAAGGAAATGTAACTTTTGAGAATGACGTAACAATTAATAAGAAATTATTTGTAAGTGGAGGTATAACTGCAGAGGGTACAAGCACCTTTGATTGTTTAGTTGCTTTAGATAAATTTGATGTAGGACTTGCAGGTACTGTATTCACTGCGATTGTAGGAGAAAATTCTTGTGATAGTCTATCAAGTCCTGGTCGAGTTGGAATTGGCAGCACACAACCTGATGGTAGATTTCAGGTTGCAATTGGTGGAGAAACATTAGATCCAAGAGACCCAGTTGATCCATTCAAGTCCGTTTTTATTGTTACTGATGATGGTCTGGTCGGTATCGGCACCACTATACCAGCACAAAACTTCCAAGTCAATACAGATACAGAATCATTTGTAGTCACGGGACTAGGCACAATTGGAGTTGGAACTGCGAGTCCTGGTGATTTTGGTATTGATAATGCAAATCAAGGTATATTGAGAGCAGATTTTGATGGAAGTATTAGAGTATCAAGAAATATTTACGACTCTACAGATTCACCTGGTGGAAATGGATTCTTTCTACAGAGAGATGCGACTGGAATAAGGTGGGTATCGTTTCAACCTAATTTTTCAGAGGGTGTATTCATACAAGATGAAGGTTCTTACATACCCACAACTGGTGTAGCACAGTCATTCACAGTTCTAAACTTTAGACAAGTCAATAGTGGTGGAAATGGTGTTGATAGTGTAATACCAATACCCAATCCTAGTAATCCTACACTTATAGCTGACATACAGACACAAGATTTCTGGGGATATAATGGTGCTCAAGATATCTATAGAATGACAAAGGTTGGAATAAAAAATAATGCACCATCATATGATTTAGATATCACAGGATCATTACACGCAACAAATAATGTTCAATTTGATAGTGACTTAAATGTTAATGCAAGCACTCAACTTGGTGGAACACTTGATGTTGACGGGAACACAACGTTTAATAGCACATTAGATGCGTCCAATATAAACAATGCTTCAGTTCAGATCGATGGTGGTGTTGGTATTGTCAAGAAATTATATGTAGGTGATGTTACAACTATTGTAAAAGATACTGATAGCACTAACAAAGATACAGGAGCGTTAGTTGTTGAAGGTGGTGTTGGTATTGAAAAGAGATTAAATGTTGGTGGAAAAACAATAATTGAAAATATAACATCATCAACAACAAAAGATTCAGGAGCATTAGTTGTAGAGGGTGGAGTTGGTATAGAAGAAAATTTAAATATGGGTGGAAGTGCAGTCATAGCTGGTAGATTAGATGTTGATAACGGGCAACAATCTACATCAGTCACCACAGGTGCTGCAGTCATTGATGGTGGTGTAGGAATAGCAAAAAACTTAAATGTAGGACAAGATACAAAATTATTTGGAACTCTTGAACTAGAGTCTAGAATTGTTGATTTCTTCCAAAACAATGGTGTAGGAGTTTGTAAAACAGATTATAGATTATCATCATTTGATGTGAGTGGAGTTGGTGTTGGTGTATCGTGGAGACCATCTGGTGTTCAGACAAAGAGAACAATTTGGGTAACAAAGAATGGTTGTGATACGAATAGTGGATTATTGGAGGGTGATGCAAAGTATACGATAGGAGCTGCAGCAGCAGTTGCACAGGAGGGAGATACGATACGTGTGAGATCTGGTACTTATGTGGAAGATAATCCAGTTGGATTAAGAACTGATGTGGCGATAAATGGAGAAGATTTAAGATTAGTTTTACTGATTCCAAAAAATAAAAATAAAGATTTCTTCCATGTAAGAAGAGGTTGTTTGATTGAAAATTTGAGTTTCACAGGTGCGAATATATCTGACGATCATTCTAATTGTGGAGCAGTCGCATTCCCACCAACTCAAGCAGATGTAAATATTGGATTTACACATCAAGCTGCTACTGGATTCACTGATTTAGGTCCAGCAAATGAGGGTGCGTCTGGTAGATGGAGATCACCTTACGTGAGAAACTGCACTAACTTTATGACAAAGAGTATTGGTATGAAAATTAATGGTGATCATGCCAACGCTAATTATACAGGTACGAATGATTTAGGTCAGGATTTAAAGTCTATGGTCTGTGACTCATTTACACAATACAATGAAGCAGGTATAGGTGTATCATTATCAAATAATGCATACGCACAACTTGTTTCAATATTTACGATTGCATGTGATATTGGAATTGCTGCAACATCTGGTGGACAATGTGATTTAACAAACTCTAACTCATCATTTGGTCGTATTGGTCTATTTGCAGATGGTTTTGGTGATATAGAATTTTTTGGAACTATTAATACACCAATAATTGCTGGTGGCGATTCAATTATATCAACAGGTACTACTGATATTCTTCAGAGAACAAGAACTCCTTTTGATGGGCAAGGGACTTACTTCCATCTTGACATGAATAACTATGCCGATAGTACTTCAACTGAATTAATTACAGAACCACTTGAATTAGTTAGATCTTTGACTATTACAAATGGAGGTAATAATGGTGATTATACTTCTGCTGCACCACCAATTATAACATTAGATAGTCCACCATTAGGACCTGAAGCAGTTTTACCAGAATTTTCAGCAAATGTGAGTGCTGCTGGCACAATTACTTCAGTAGATGTGATAAACAGTGGTCGTAATTTCTTACCTACTCAAACATTAAATGTTAATATATCTGGTGGTGGTGCAGGAGCAGCGACTGTAAATATGGATCCAATATTATTCACAGTAAGTGAATCTACAAAATCATCAAATAATCTTGGTATTTCAACTGTGACATTCAATGAATTTATACCTTATCCGATATTTGCTGGAACAAAAGTTGAGTTTGTGAGATTAAGTCGTATCATTACAAGTTCACATTCATTCGAGTATA
>CETQ01082519.1_pt1 | contig 12337 bp, 8 predicted proteins | sample 531261 | NCBI WGS metagenome assembly CETQ01 (sample SAMEA2622376, study PRJEB7988) | marine metagenome | biome: marine biome (ENVO:00000447); feature: surface water layer (ENVO:00002042); material: "saline water (ENVO:00002010), including plankton (ENVO:xxxxxxxx)" | depth 5 m
ATTGGAGGGTGTGATTAATGTCAGATGATATAAAAAAGAAAATTGATGTAGTCTTTATTGCCGGTGGTAAATTTCATGATATAGATTTTGCTAGGTTGGAAATTTTAAAACTTTTAGCTGAAGATGATAGAATGAAAACCCGTGTTTTTGAAGATTATTCTAATCTTCATGCTATAGAAAAAGCAGATTTTTTAATCACTTATACTTGTGATGTTCGTCCAACATTAGAACAACAAAAAGCACTTAAAAGTTACGTTGCCTCTGGAAAAAGATGGTTGGCACTTCATGGAACAAATTCAATTCTACAATTTATGTCTGATGGAAAAGTTGATAGTCCAAGAATAGCTCCTATTATGATGGAGACACTTGGGTCTCAATTTATAGCTCACCCTCCAATTGAACCTTATAATGTAAAAGTTTCACAACCAGATCACCCTTTGGTAAAAGATGTTGAAGAATTTGAGACTACTGACGAACTTTATTTAATGGAGCTTCATGGTGATCTAGATGTTCTTCTTGAAGCAGATTATGACGGTAAAGCTGAGGGTTTTGTTGAAGAGGATTGGCCTCAAGAAACATGGCCTGTTTTTTATACTAAAAAAGTTGAAAAGGGCGAGGTTCTGTATCTAACTTTAGGTCATTGTAGAGGTCACTATGATATGCATGATTTACCTGAGCCTTTAGAATATTATCCTGCTGTAGAGAGATGTGCGTGGGATCTTCCAGTTTTTTATACCCTGCTAAGAAGAGGTATAAATTGGGCCAAGGAAGAAGTTTTTAAAAATAAATAATTAATGTCAAAAAAGATAGCTTTAATAACTGGTGTGGGTCCAGGTACAGGATCATCTTTGGCACGATGCTTTCATAACGAAGGTTACAAAGTTGCTATGATAGCAAGAAATGAAGATCGTCTTAAAAATTTAGAAACTGAGTTAAAAAAATCTAAAGGTTTTATTTGTGATGTTCGTGATCTTGACTCAATTGATAGAACTTTTAATGAAGTAGTAAATGAATTTGGTTTCCCAGATACTTTTATTCATAACGCTGTAAGAGGAGTAAGAGGCAGTTTTTTAGATTTTACAACTAAAGATTTGCAATCAAACTTTAATACTAACGTTACCGCTCTTTTAAGATTTTCTCAATTATTATGTCCAAATATGATTAAGAATAAAAAAGGTTCTGTTATCGTCACTGGAAATACATCGGCTCATCGAGGAAAGGCTAATTTTGGAGGAACAGCATCAACTAAAGCTGCTCAAAAAATTCTAACTGAATCCATGGCTAGATATCTTAATCCAAAGGGAGTTCATGTTGCTTACATAACAATTGATGCAGCAATAGATGTGCCTTGGACAAGAGAAATGTGGCCAGAAAAACCGGATGATTTTTTTATTAACCCTGACGATATTGCTAGAGAGGCATTGCATTTAGTTAATCAAAATAAGTCTGCTTGGACATTTGATCACTGGCTGCGACCACATGGTGAGAACTGGTAGTGTAGTAAAAAAACAACACTAAATAATTTTTTATTAATTAATTAGTTGCTAAGAATCTTTACATATGTGACAAACCTCTATCTTAAACATTTAACAAATAAATAATTAGGGAGTTTTAAGTATGAGAAATATAGTTTTTACAATGATTTTTACACTTATTTCTTTTTCTGGATTTAGTTTTCAACTATCCGCTCAAGAAGAAAGTGCAAATTCCATTGCTGTTGAAGAAATTCTTGTAACAGCTCGTAAAAGATCTGAATCAATTCAAGATGTACCTGTTGCTGTTTCAGCGTTGAGCGTTCAACAAGTTGAAAGAGGCAATATTCAAAGAGTACAAGATTTAGAAAAATTGGTTCCAAATGTAGAAATTTCAGATATGGCATTTGCTGGTGGAGCTATGAGTGCTGGTATTCGTGGTTTAACTTTTGATGATTTGGAAAAAACTTTTGAAACAACAGTTGGTGTGGTTATTGATGGTGTATTTGCAGCATCAAACTCTGGAGTAGACCTTGACCTATTTGACTTAGAGTCTGTTGAAATTCTTCGTGGACCTCAAGGTACATTGTTTGGAAGAAATACAATTGGTGGTGTAATTCAAATAAATAGAACAAGACCAACAAGAGAATTTGGTTTTAAGGTAAAATTAGATCTCGAGGAAGATAATACAACAGATACTAAAATGATTTTTAATGCTCCTTTAGGGGATAATGGCGGATTAAAACTTTCATTAAGAAAGCTTGAAAGTGATAGCTTTATGTTTAATGTGACTAGAGATGAAAGAGAAAAAGCTAGAGATTTAGAGTCCGCATCAGTAGCATTGGACTTTGATCTAACTGAAAATGTAAATGTTCAATTTATATTTGATAATTATAATGATAATTCACAACACAATCTTTTAGCTATAACAAAATTTTATACAAATAAAATAGGTGCTAACCAAGGTGTTTTTGACCTTCTTGGTCAAGGTGCTGGAACTTCTGGTGATTTATCTGCTGCTAATGATTATAAAACAGTTTATTCAGCAGAACCTTTCTATAGTGGAATTCAAGGTAATAACATGACCTTTAAAGTAGAATGGGAACTTGATAATCATACTTTAAAGTATATTGGTGGTAATAATGATTTTGAAGAATTAATGGACATCTGCTCATGGGGTTCACCTGGAGCGGTTGTAACACCTAATTGTGTATACCCTGTTGTTAGAGATCAAAACTATGAACAAACATCTCATGAGTTACAATTAATTTCTGATACAGGTGGTTCATTAAGTTATACTCTAGGACTTTTTTATATTGAAACTGAAGCAAATATGGACTCAGGACCAGTTGGGAATTTCAGGTCTCAACAAGAAGCTGAAGCTCAAGCAGTTTTTGCAGATTTTTCTTACGATATTTCGGAAGATTGGACATTAGGTCTTGGACTTCGTTATACAGAGGAAGAAAAGGATTTTGCAATTCAAAATTACGCATCTTTTGCTGATAAAATAGCCAGAGATCCTGTATCTTTATCATTAGCTAGAGACTTTAAAGATGACAATCTTCAGCATAAAATTGTTATACAAAGAAATACTGATTTTGGGATGGTTTACTTATCTCACTCAACAGGTTTTCGTTCTGGAGGATTTAATGCTAGAGGTTCAACACCAGAATCTGTTGGTCCTTTTAATTCCGAGGAAGTCGAAACAATTGAATTGGGTATTAGAAGTGAGTTGCTAGATAATCGTCTTGTTTTAAATCTTACAGCATTTACTAATGATTATACTGATAAACAAGAAGTTATTGTTACAGCGGCAGACGGATCAATTGTTGTTGATGGCGTTCCACAATACTGTGGTACTACCTGTACCTTTGTTCGTAACGCTGGTGAAGTTTCTATTGACGGTATTGAATTTGAAGGTACTTACAGAGCAACCGAAGCTTTAACTCTAAGATCAGCTATTGGTATTCTTGATTCAGGTTATGATAACTTTGAATATGATGGTCAGGATGTTGCTGCTGATGCTCAATTAAATTTTGCTCCAGATTATACTGCAAGTATTAGTTTTGACTATGTAGCAAATGTTCAAAATGGCGAGCTTATCTTTGCTGGTACATTATCTGCAAAGGATAAATTTTATGGAAGATTTGACCCAGCTGTTTATAACTATGAGCTAGGAGCAAATATGGCAGTTGATAAAGCTGAAAAATTAGATTTATCGCTAACTTATAATAGAGATCTATCAAATGGTGGAACTATGACTCTAACCATATTTGGGAATGATATTCTTGAAGATGGTGGATATATTGTTCGTCCATTCGATGCTGGTGCTTTTGCATTTGCAACGCCTCAAAAAAGACAACATTTTGGTGTATCTCTTGGATTAGAATTTTAAAAAAAAATAATCCAAAAAAAATTAAAGGGCGCTTAATGTGCCCTTTTTTTTATTTAATTAATAATTTTTTTATGTATAGTTAAAGAAAATACTGGGGGTTTTTATGAATAATAAAAATTTTTTATTTCTCATTTCTTTAATTTTTTTATCTTCATTTTTAAGTGCTAAAGAATATTCCCCAGGTGTAGATAATGATTATCCCAAAAAACTTCTTTGGGGGGATACTCATTTGCATTCAAATGAATCAGCTGATGCCTACACAATCGGTAATTCAAATTTAACACCAAGCGATGCTTTTAGATTTGCCCGAGGTGAAGAGGTAATTTCTGAAAAAGGAGTGAGAGCAAAATTAAGAGTTCCCCTAGATTTTCTATTAGTTTCTGATCATGCAACTTTCCTTGGCATGTTTAAAAGAATCGAAGAAAGAGATCCTAAAATATTAAAAACCCCCCTTGGAAAAAGGTGGAGAAAATATATGGATAATGATGATCCTACTTTATTTACTGAATTTGTTGATGGTTTAAATGGTAATTTGGACGAAACATTTTCAAAAGAGGATTATGAACCTATTTGGAAAGAAATAACTGAAAATGTCGATAAATTTAATGAACCAGGAATTTTTACTGCATTTATTGGCTATGAATGGACACCTGCTCCAACTGGCGATAACTTACACAGGGTAGTTGTTTTTAAGGATGATGCAAAATTAGCACAAAAAATTATTCCCTTTTCAGCAATTGATAGCAATAAACCTGAAGATCTTTGGAATTTTCTAAAAGATTATAATTTAGCTACTGGAGGTGAGGCTATATCAATTTCTCATAATAGTAATATCAGTGGAGGCAGAATGTTTCCTCTTGAAAACTCTTATGGAGAACCAATTGATAATGCATATGCAAATATGCGAAACAGATGGGAACCATTAGTAGAAGCAACGCAAGTTAAGGGTGATAGTGAGACACATCCAGCTTTATCACCAGATGATGTTTTTGCCGATTATGAGACATGGGAAGGTAATATTGGAAGAAGTCAGACCAAAAGATTAGTCAGAAAAAGTACTAAAGGAGAATGCAAAGATCCATTAAATTATAAATGTTATAAATATAAAGAAAATGAAAAACATCGATATATTGGAAGTTATGTAAGATCTGGTCTTAAAAGGGGTTTAGAAATTGAGAAAAAAATTGGAACAAACCCTTTTAAATTTGGGCTTATAGGTAGTACAGACAATCATACTGCTTTAGCAGCATCCGAAGAAGATAATTTTTTTGGTAAATTTTTAGATTCCGAACCTGGACCTGGTCGAGTTGAAAGTTGTATGGGTGGTTGTGGAAGACCTGTTACACAAGCGGATGGTGAAGATATACCGTCAGGAGACCTTTGGAGAAATTGGCAAATTACCGCATCTGGCTATGCTGGTGTTTGGGCAAGAGACAACACTCGCGAAGAAATTTTTAATGCATTTAAAAGAAGAGAAACTTTTGCAACCACTGGACCAAGAATTGCAGTTCGTTTTTTTGGAGGATGGGAATTTTCTAAAAAAGATTCAGTTGATCCAAATTTTGTTGATGTAGGTTACACAAAAGGAGTACCAATGGGCTCAGATCTTCCATTAAAGAAAAGTAATAAATCACCTACATTTATAATTATGGCAGCTAAAGACCCTAATGGAGCTAATCTTGAGAGAGTTCAAATAATTAAAGGTTGGACGACTAAAGACGGTTCTTCTTCTGAGAGAGTTTTTGATGTTGATATTTCATCTGACGCTGGATCTAATACTGTTAATATTAGTACCGCTACTTATGAAAATAGTATAGGAGAAGCTCAATTCGTATCTTTTTGGAGCGATCCAGATTTCAATTCGAATGAACAGGCTTTTTATTATGTTAGGGTTATTGAGATACCTACTCCAAGATGGACAACTTATGATAGTGTTGTATTTGGCAATAAACTTCCTAAATTTATACCAGGATCTCATCAGGAAAGAGCATATACCTCACCAATATGGTATAGCCCAGAATAATAAATTCAATATAAACTAAAGTAGTTTTGTAATAAAAAGAAATCAACTATGACAAAAAGAATTTATACAATTTTTGGAGTTATATTGGGAGTAGCAATTATTTTGTTCGGTCTTTTACGAGAAGATGAAATAAATGAAAATTCAATATTACTCAATGATAACATCCTTAAAAATTTTTATTTAACTAATCGTAATCTTGAAGACCCGATTTTTATTCCATACAAAGATCTCTCTCAAAAACAAATTAATATTATCAAAGAGGATTTCATAAAAAGAGAAGTTTTAAAAAGAGAAGCTCTCAAATGGGGCTTAGATAAGGTTGACCCAATTATTGCTAGTAGACTATCACAGCTTGGAGAACAATTTCTAATAAACAATCTTCCTGATGAAAATATTACTGATCTTGATTTGAAATCTTTTTATAATAACAATAAGCACTTATATATGGACGAAGCAAAAATTACTTTTTCTCATATTTTTTTTCGAGAAGGCCAGAATAAATTAATTGAGAATTTAAATTTTTATGTTCAGACTCAAAATGAAGATTTTTTTAATAAAAATTTATTAGATAAAATTTCAGCTTTTCCGTTCCAGAAAAATTATGCTCAAAGAAGCGAATCTTTTATTCGAGGTCATTTTAGTGAAAAAACAACTAGAGAAATTTTTTCTTTACCAAAAAATGATAATTGGCAGGGCCCTATAAAATCTCCATATGGATTTCATTTAATAAAGATAGCTTCAAAATCATTAGCAAAACAAAAAACGTATGATGAAGTTAGTGATTTAATCTTAAAAAGATACAAAAACGAGAAAAATAAATCAGATTTAAAAATACAGTTAGAGAAAAAAATAAAAAGCTATCAAATTATTGATAATTAACTATGCTTTATCAAATTCAATATTAAGATTATCTAGGCCGCGTAGTAAAACATTAGGGCTATAGTTAAAATCATTATCTTGAGAAAATCTCATATTTTTTAATCTATCTAAAATTATTGGAAAAGCAGTATACATTTCTTTTCTAGATAAATTCATACCAAGACATACGTGAATACCTTGCCCAAAGGCTATATGACGACGAGCATTTTCTCTTGTTACATCAAATTTATCTGGATTTTCAAAAAGACCCTCGTCTCTATTACCTGAACCATATCTCAGTAACAAGGCAGAGCCTGCAGGTATAGCAACACCTCCAAGTTCTGTATCTTCTGTTGCAATTCTCCACATATTATTTGTTGGTGTCAGTAACCTCAATGACTCTTCAATCATATTAGGAATTAAACTGTGATCACTAATGACTAGTTTCATTTGATCAGGATTTTCTATTAATAACTTAATTGCTTCAGTTATTGAATGGGCTGTTGTAGCATTACCAGCAACCAACAATTGTTGAATTATTGATAGCTGTTCTGGTGTTTCCATTTTTCTTAGTTCACCGTCTTCATCTTCAAATTCAAGTGTAGCTAGATCTGATAAAATATCATCAGTTGGATTTTTCTCTTTTTCTTTTAATCTTTCGGCAAAGTACTGTTGAAATTTAACTAATTTTTTTGCAATTTCAATATGCTCATCAGGAGTACTAGTACCAGAAAGTTGGTCAGTAAATGCTTGAGAGGATATTCTAAAAAATTCATAGTCATCTGTAGAAGCCCCTAATGCTTCGGCAATAACTCTTATTGGTAGGGGTTGAGCTAATTGGCTAGCTACTTCACATTTTCCATCATCAATAAATTGATCAATAATAAAATTTGTTTTTTTCTCAATTTCAGGTCCCATGTCTGAAACTCTTTTAGGGGTAAATGCCTTATTAACAAGACCTCTATATTTTGTATGACGAGGCGGATCAGCTGTAAGCATAGTATTGACGGCTGGATATCCATCTTTTTCCATAATTTCTGCTGCTTCTTTGGGATAAACATCGGATCCACCATCTTTTTGAAGTACACCAAAGTCATTCGAGAATACCTTAGCGTTCCTTGCAGCCTCACATATTAATTCATGTTTTGATACTTGAAAAATACCTGTATTTGGATCTTGATAGACAGGGGCTTCATCTCTTAGCTTTTTATAAAAGGCATGGGGGCATTTCATAAGTTCCTGATCAAAAATATTGATTTCTTCTAAATTACCTTCAGCTGGTTTAATAGCTTCACTATCCTCAACTGGTTTAATGGCTTCACTCATGATTTGTGTCTCCAAAAGATCATTTCTTATTATATACTATATTTTTAATATTAAATAAGAGCTTTATTTATTAAATTTAAATAAAATACACTAAATATCAATAAAAAAGATATAACTTATTTTAATCTTATATTGTTGTAAAAAAACAACTATTATGTAATTCTCTATTGATTTTATTTTAATTTTTAAATTAATTTATTGACTAAAAAGATCTTAATTGAGAAAATTCATTAATTTTTTTGGGGATTTTATTATGAATAAATGTAAATTTTTATTTGGATTTTTCCTTTTTGTATTTCTTTTTGATACTTCAAGTAAACTTGAGGCTCAAGAAGCATCTGTTTCTTCAAGACAAATTGATGAAATAATTGTTACTTCAAGAAAAACTGAAGAAAACATTCAGGATGTTCCAATAGCAGTTTATGCTGTTGATGAAAAAGCTTTAGATGATTTTAGACCAACTACTATGAGAGACTTGGATAGTCTTGCTCCTAACTTACAAGTTGGCATGAATACAGCATCAGGTAACCAAGGAGCAATTTTTGTTCGTGGTTGTGGTTATGCAGAGGTAGAAAAAACTCAAAACCCACCTGTTGGACTTATTGTTGATGGATTATTCTTAGGAACTAACACCGGTACTTTATTAGATGCCTTTGACTGGGCAAAGATACAAGTTAATTCCGGACCTCAAGGTGTTGTTTATGGTAAAAATACTTCATGCGGAAATGTTGTTGTGGAGAGAAACAAACCTTCAAAAGAATTTGAATTTGATACAGAGGTTTCAGTTGGTAATTACGAAGCTTATGAGTTAGGCCTTATTTTAAATATTCCTATTAATGATAAAGTATCTTCTAGATGGAATTTTAGAAAACTTGCTCACCAAGGTTATTATGATAATTTATATACTGAGCAAGACTCTGGACAACTTGATATTGCTGCTGCAAGTGCTCGTTTCTTAATTGAAGCAAGTGAAAATACAGAGATTTATATTGTTACAGACTACTATTATGACAGAAGTGATACAGCACCTGTTTCATATTCAGGAAATCCTTTTGGTGCTGGCTGTGTTCCTAATTTTGGAGCTGGCCTTGGTTTAGTAGGTGCAGCTGATAATGGATGTACTCCTGGTTTAGGTGCGGTAACTGCAACTGAATTAAGTACAGCTGGTGCAGCAATTGGTATTACACCATTTGCAGCTTTTGCTGGTTTAGAGCCATTCTTCTCTCAAACTGAAGCATTACCTCCTCATGTTGTAAGCCTTGATAATCCTGAGCAATCAGATATGGATTTTGTAAGAGGTAGTATAGAAATTGTTTCAGATACTCTAATCGGTGAGGTTACAATTGCCACCTCTTATTTACAGTTAGATGATAATGTTCTCCAAGATTTTGACGCAACACCTGGTATTGCTGGTGGTCAAGGAAATCCTGCTACATTAGGTGGTCCTTTGCATACTGCGAGAAATCAACACTTTTCTCAATTTTCACAAGAAATTAGAGTTTCAAATGACATAACTGATAAATTAAACCTAACGACTGGTATATTTTTATGGAAAGATTCTATAATGTTGCAACAGCATTCTGGTGGAGTTGTTCAAACATCAGGTCAGGATACTGAATCTGTGGCAATTTTTGCATTAGTAAAATATGATGTAACTGATGATTTAGCTGTTTCCGGTGGTTTCAGATATGTTGATGAAAGTAAAGATTTCCACTCTCAATATAATTCTATAGTTGGCGGTGGAATTTACGGTACCGTTGCACCTCTTGATTCACCTGTTGTACTACCAAGATTTGCTAGATCTGCGTCTTGGGATGATTATATGGGTGAGGCATCTGTTGATTGGCAAGTTAATGAAGACAGCCTTTTGTATGCAAGATGGGCTAGAGGATTTCGTTCTGGTGGATATTCGATAAGATATGCCGCTTCAGATACTTTAACAGCCTCAAGGGTTGCTGATTTAAATGCTCAAGGATTTGCTCTAGTTCCTCAAGCACATGCAAGAGAGGGAAGTGATTTTAGTGTATTTGAACCAGAAATTACTGAATTATTTGAGTTAGGATCTAAAAATACATTTTTGGATGGATCCTTACAAGTTAATGGTGCTGTTTTCCAAACTACAACTGAAGGATTTCAAGCTTCAAGTATTTTATCTACAGCTGGAGCCTTTAGAGCAACTGATACCTTTATTAATAATTATCAGGAAACTGAAATTTCTGGTGCCGAAGTTCAAATTATTTGGTTACCACCAGTAGAAGGTCTAACTTTACGATTAAACTATGGTATATTAGATCCGAAAATAAATGCTGCTGTAGTTGACTCTGGAAGATTAGGTGTTGGTGGTAGACCAACTCAAGCCGGAATAATGGTCGATCTTGTGAATTCAGGTGCTACACCGCAATTAGCAAGAGTCCCAGAAACAAGTTTTGCATTAACAGCTCTCTATGAATATCAACTCAATAATGGTGCATCGCTTAACACAAATGTTACCTATAGAGGTTTTGATGATCAAAATCTAACAATTTCATCTTTTCCTGACTCCGAGGATGGTTATGAATTGTTGGATGCAACTATAACTTATGATGCTGGTGATTATTCTATTGCTCTTATTGGTAGAAACCTTACTGATGAGGAATATAGAACTCATTCATTGACATCGGTCAGATTCCAAGGGTGGGGTGATCCAGCAACCTATATGCTAGAATTCCGTAATTCTTGGTAATAAATAAAAAATAAAGAAATTAAAGGATGAAGCACTGGTGTTTCATCCTTTTTTTTGTAATATTAAAGCCTTAAATCGGAAATCTATGGAAAATCTTAAAAATAAAACTTTTATTATTACAGGTGGTGGAAGAGGTATTGGAGCAGAAGCTGCCAAGTTGATTGCTTCAAAAGGAGCAAATGTAATTTTAACGTGCAGAACTGAAAATCAGGGTCTTTCAGTTGAAAAAGAAATATTAAATAATGGCGATAGTGCAAAATTTATTCCTCAAGATGTAACAGTTGAAAATGATTGGCGTCAGGTAATTGAGGATAGTCTTAAAATTTATGATCGTATTGACGGAGTTGTTAATAATGCCGGAAGCTTCTCATGGAAGTCTATGAATGATTCTAAGTTAGAGGATTTTAAAGAAGTAATTGATGTTAATTTAACCGGATCTTTTCTTGGATTGAAATATGGAACAGAGGCTATAAGAAAGCATGGAGAAGGTGGATCGATTGTTATGATCTCTTCTGTTCTTGGCAAAGTCGGTGCACCAAATACCACTGCAGTTTGTGCAGCAAAAGGTGGTGTAAGACTTTTAGCAAAAGCAGGTGCTTGCGAATTAGGTCCTGAAAAAATAAGGGTTAATTCAATCCACCCAGGTTTAACTGACACACAAGTGGGAAAAGTTTTTACCTCTGGAATAAATGAGAAAAAATTTATTCAATCAAATATTCCTATGGGTAGAATTGCTAGCTCAGAAGAAATCGCAAAAACTATTTTATTTTTGGTTTCTGATGAATCCTTTTTTATGACTGGTGCTGAATTAACAATTGATGGAGGTTTTACCGCAGGGTAAGTGATTATGGGTAAATTAGATCAAAAAGTTGCAATTGTAACTGGTGCTACATCAGGTATAGGAAGGGAAACTGCTGTTTTATTGTCTCGAGAGGGGGCTTCAGTTGTTTTCACTGGAAGAAATAAAGATGCTGCTGATGAGACATCAAGTCTTATTGCTAAAGAAGGCGGTAAAAGTTTATTTATACAACATGATGTTGCAAATGAAGATAATTGGATTGAAGTTATAAAAACTACAAAGGATTATTTTGGCTCTTTAGATATTCTTGTGAATAATGCCGGACAATTTTTTCTAAAACCAATAATGGAAACTTCTTTAGACGATTTTAATCAAATTTGTTCAGTAAATATTGATGGTGCTTGGTTAGGTATGAAATACTGTCTGCCTGAAATGAATGATGGTGGAGCTATTGTCAATGTATCTTCACTAATGGGTCAAATGGGTCTTCCTGATGCTTCAGGGTATTGTGCTTCGAAGGGTGCAGTTACATCTATGACGAAAGCGGCAGCACTAGAGGTTGCAAATAGGAATATTAAAATAAATGCTTTACATCCAGGCGTCATTTGGACACCTATGGTTGGAGCTGGCTCAGATGGTGATAAAAATCTTAAAAGTTTTTTTGAATTGGAGACTCCTCTTAGAGAGGTTGGCCTTCCAAAAAATATGGCAGATGCTATTTTATTTTTATGTACCACTGAGT
>CETQ01050865.1_pt1 | contig 12278 bp, 11 predicted proteins | sample 531261 | NCBI WGS metagenome assembly CETQ01 (sample SAMEA2622376, study PRJEB7988) | marine metagenome | biome: marine biome (ENVO:00000447); feature: surface water layer (ENVO:00002042); material: "saline water (ENVO:00002010), including plankton (ENVO:xxxxxxxx)" | depth 5 m
ATAAAAAAATGGCACAAAAATCAAAAGAAGCCAAATATGATTCGTCCAACATTCAAGTCTTAAAAGGTTTAGAAGCTGTCAAAAAAAGGCCAGGTATGTATATAGGTGATACGGATGATGGATCTGGATTACATCACATGGTTTTTGAAGTTCTAGATAACTGTATTGACGAGGCAATGGCAGGCCACTGCTCAGACATTCAAGTAATCATAAACAAGGACGGATCGGTAACCATAAAAGATAATGGAAGAGGAATTCCTGTTGATGTTCATAAAAAAGAAGGAGTATCAGCAGCTCAATTAATTTTAACGACACTTCATTCTGGAGGAAAATTTGATGACAACAGTTATAAAGTTTCTGGCGGCCTTCATGGTGTAGGAGTCTCAGTGGTCAATGCGTTGTCCAAAAAATTATTGCTTGAGGTTCATAGAGATGGCGGAGAATATTTTCAAGAATATGTTGAAGGAAAACCTAAAGCTAAACTTAAGAAAGTTAAGAAATCTGAGAAGACTGGAACAACAATAACATTTTTTCCATCTAAAGAAATTTTTACATCTACAAACTTTGAAACAGACAAAATATATAAGAGGATTCAAGAGCTATCATTTTTGAATGCTGGAGTTTCAATAAATGTGGAAGATAAGAGAACAGGAAAATCTCGTAAGTTTAAAAATAATGGCGGTCTGTCAAGTTACGTAACTCATTTGAAAGGAAGAAAACAGTTAGTGTCCGAGATCTTTGAATGTTCTGCAACTGATAATGAGGTAGGTGTTGAGATCGCAATGCAATGGACAGACTCTTATTCTGAAAATGTTTTATGTTATACCAATAACATACCTCAGAAAGATGGAGGAACTCATTTAGCAGGTTTCAGAGGTAGCTTAACAAGAGTTTTAAAGGCGTTTATTAAAAAAGAAAATGCTAAAAAAACACCTTCAGACCTGCTTGGCGAAGATGTTAGAGAAGGTTTAATAGCAATAATTTCTGTAAAAGTGCCAGATCCAAAGTTTTCATCACAAACAAAAGAAAAACTTGTCTCATCAGAGGTAGAAAGCGTTGTAAGCACAGTTTTTAGCAAATACTTTAATGAATTTCTGCTTGAAAACCCAAAAGATGCAATGAGCATAATTGCTAAAGTTTCAGAAGCCGCATTAGCAAGAGAAGCAGCAAGGAAAGCAAGAGAAATGACTAGAAGAAAGGGTGTTTTAGAAATAGCAGGACTTCCAGGAAAGCTTGCAGATTGCCAGGAAAAAGATCCCACACTTTCAGAAATATATATTGTTGAGGGTGACTCCGCTGGAGGTTCCGCAAAACAGGGCAGAAACAGGAAAAATCAAGCTATTCTTCCATTAAAGGGAAAAATAATAAACGTTGAAAAAGCAAGAATAGATAAGGTATTAGGCTCTGCAGAGGTTGGAACTTTAATCAAGGCGCTTGGTTGTGGAATTGGGAAGGAAGATTTTGATATCAATAATTTAAGGTACCACCGAATAATAATAATGACTGATGCAGATGTAGACGGTTCACATATAAGAACATTACTTTTAACCTTTTTCTATAGACAAATGTATGAAATTGTTGAAAAAGGCCACATTTATATAGCATTACCACCTTTATATAAGATCACAAAAGGAAAAGAGTTTATATATGCATCTGATGAAGAAGAAAAAGATGCAGCAATAAAGCAGCTCTCAAAGAATGGTACAAGGGGTTTAGAGGTACAAAGATATAAAGGTTTAGGAGAAATGAACCCAGAACAACTATGGACAACAACAATGGATCCTATGAATAGAAGGATGATGCGAGTTGATATTAATGATGTGCAGGACGCAAATGAATCATTTGAAGTTTTAATGGGTGATGATGTGGAGCCTAGAAGAGAATTTATTGATGCAAATGCCCTTTCAGTAAAAGAGTTAGATATCTAGTTAATTTCTTTAAAATTTGTGTTAATCCAGTTATAAACAGTGTTTGTAAGCTCCTTGGGGTTTGTTCCTCTGATAGGTTTGCCAATTCTGACCTGAATAGTACCCTTTTCTTTCTTAAATTTTCTATTTTTCCAATATAATCCAGAATTATGACATATTGGGATAATTGGAATATTATTTTTAACAGAAAGCAAACCGCAACTATTAGAAAATGCTTTCAAACCTTTATGAGGCCTTGCTCTGGTGCCTTCTGGGAAAATGATTATAGATGTGCCGTCTTTTAGTTTTTTTGAACCATCTCTGATAACTTTTTTCAAACTTGAGTATTTATTAGATCTTACTAAATGTATTGGCTTAAGACATGCTAAAGCCCAGCCAAAGAAAGGAATATATAACAATTCTCGCTTTATAATACTCGATGAAGGTATAAACAATGTTTGCAAAAAGAAAGACTCCCATGCTCCTTGGTGGTTTGAAACTATAATGCAAGGCTCTGCGGGTATGTTTTGAATGCCCTTTACTTTCCAACTAACTCCGCAAAATAATCTTAACGTATTTAAAATAAACATTATCCAGATAGATGCCAATGTTTGAAGAGTTTTTGTATTTAATAATGGAAAAAGCAAAACAACCAATAATGATACTGGTATAACAGTTATATATAACAAAAGATTAAAGAAAAAACTTCTTAAGATTTGCAATTTAAAGCTTTATTTTATTAGCGATGTGGTCATTTAGATCAGTAGAATTTATTCTAGACTGGTCCATTGAGTCTCTGTCTCTAATTGTAACAGAGCCGTTCTCAATAGTTTCAAAATCAACGGTTATGCAAACTGGGGTGCCAATCTCATCATGTTTTCTGTAGCTTTTGCCTATATTGCCAGTATTCTCAAAAATTACTCTTCCTATGCTTAGCTTCTTTATTTCCTTAACAATCTTTAACGCTATTGCAACTATTTCTTCATTATTCTTTTTTAAGGGTATAACAGCCACTTTTACAGGTGAAAGATGTGGTTTGAGTCTTAGCACTGTTCTTTGTTTTCCATCTGCCAGATCTTCTATATTAAAAGCCTCGTTTAAAATAGCCAAAAAACCCCTTTCGACACCAGCAGAAGGCTCAATTACAAAAGGAACAACCCAATTACCGTCATCATTCTGAACAGCTAACTTGCTATTAGAATCTTTATTTTCCAGCACAGAAGATTTTATATTTAATTCAGATTGTTTTTTTGAATGAGAACCCAGATCAAAATCTGTTCTATTTGCAATTCCCTCAAGCTCTTCTAAGCCGTGTGGGAATTTATACATCAAATCAATAGTCTTCTTAGAATAGTGTGCAAGCTCATCGCTGGGTACATCATACAACTCAATACTTTCCATGGGTACACCCTGTTCTTTCCACCAATCAACCCTTTTTTGTACCCATAAATCGTGTGCAATTTCATCGTCACCAGGATTAACAAAATACTCTAATTCCATTTGTTCGAACTCACGTACTCTGAAAATAAAGTTTCTTGGTGTAATTTCATTTCTAAATGCTTTTCCAATTTGAGCGATTCCAAATGGAATGGATTTAGATGTAGTATCTATAATGTTTTTAAAGTTTGTAAAAATTTGTTGTGCAGTTTCAGGCCTTAAGTATGCGTAATTATTTTCATCTTGAATTGGGCCAACACCTGTTTTAAACATTAGATTAAATGGTCTTGGATCTGTAATATTCGAAGAACCACATTTTTCACATTTTCCGTCTTTAATTTGATCTTCTCTAAATCTTGATTTACATTCCTTGCAGTCAACCATTGGATCTGAAAAGGTATCTTCATGCCCAGAATATCGCAATACCAGTGGGTTTGTAAGGATTGAAGAATCCAATCCCTCTATATTATCGTTTTCATATATCATAGCTTGCCACCATGATTTTTTTATATTATTTTTAAGTTCCACCCCTAATGGACCAAAATCATAAACGCCTTGCAAACCTCCGTATATATCACCAGACTGAAAGATAAAGCCTCTTCTTTTACAAAGAGCAACCAACTCATCCATATTTTTTGCAGCCAATTAATTTCTCCTTTTAAATAGACAAATGTCTACTTATAGCAATTATTAAAAGATAATACAATTTCTTTTGTAAATTTTTAATATTTATGATTATATATCATGCATTACCATTTAGCTCATGATGAAATCAATATTTTATATAATTTCACTATTTCCAAAGTCTTTGTTTGTTTATTTTGTAGATATATATTTATTTACAAAAATTTACCGCTTGTTTAAGTCTTACAAAATCACAAAAACTAATCTAAAGATTGCATATCCAGAATTAAACGTGAATGATATAAATCTTTTATCAAAGCTAAGTATAAGAGAATCAATAATATCAGGAAATGAGACTCTTTATACCTGGGGCAGGAGCCATTTTGAATCAAACAGCAAAATTTTTAGGATCAAAAATAACTATCTATTGAAAAATTTAGTTAATAAGAGAAAGGGATTAATCGCTGTAGCAATTCATAACAGAAGTGTTGACATGTTGCTTAAATGGATAAATTCAAATGTTTCTACTGTGAGTTTGTATAAAAAAATCAAGATTAAAAGCCTAGATAGATTTGTAAAAAAAGATAGAGAGCTAGGAGGATCAAAAAGCTATGAAACATCTATATCCGGCGTAAGAGAAATTCTAAAAGCATTACAATCAAAAAAAGTTATTTGTTTTGCTGCAGACCAAGTTCCACAAAGAGGACATGGAGAGTATATAAAGTTCTATAATAGAGATGCATATTCAACTACATTAGTGCAGTCGCTAGCAGCTAAAACAAAATCTCCTGTATTATATTTTTACTTAAATTCTAATAAAGGCAGTTTTTTAACATTATCATTAAAGCAGTGCAATAATGATATTTACAATGATAGTAAGCACAAACTATTACTTAATAAAGATATTGAGAAGATGATAAACAAAAGACCCATAGATTATTCGTGGGAGTACAAAAGATTTAAGAAAAGCAAGCCAGGGCAACAAGATCCTTATTCTTTTATTTAGCCCAGAACATTGGCGTAAGAATAACTAAGAGAGTAAAAATCTCTAATCGTCCAAGAAGCATAGCAAAAGCTAACAACCCCTTTGAAGATGAGCTTATGGCACCATAGTTTTCTGACACATCTCCAAGACCTGGGCCAAGGTTATTCAGACAAGCGCCGACAGCAGAAAAAGCAGATTCAAAGTCAAGGCCTGACATTAAAACTCCAAGAAGAATAATAACAAAAGATATTACATAAATTGAGAAGAATCCCCAAACTGACGTAGCCACTTCATCATCAACACTCTTTGAGCCAAGCTTTACAGAAACGACTGAATTTGGATGTATTATCTTCATAATATTTTTGTATGCATGGCTTAACATTATCATTACTCTCCATGATTTTATTCCACCTCCTACTGATCCTGAACAAGCTCCAACAAAAGCTCCTATTAGTAGCAAGAAAGATATTGAAAAAGGCCATTCTGATGAGCTTCCAACTGTAAAACCTGTAGTTGTCACCATTGATACTGTATGAAAAACAAGTTGTCTGGTTGATGGGTTGTTGTCGACTTGACTAAATACACTCACTATAAATGCTACAAAGAAAACAAGAATAATAAATGACATAAAGAATTTAAGTTCTGGATCAAAAGCATATTTCAGGGGTTTTTTCTTATATATAGCAAAATAATGCAAAGCAAAACTAAATGCAGATAAAAACATAAAAATAATACAGATAAGCTCTATCGAGATGCTATTAAAATAACCAATGCTTTCATCGTGTGTTGAGAAGCCGCCGATCGCAACTGTAGACATAGAGTGTGATATCGCGTCAAAAACCGACATTCCATTTAAATAGTACAAAATCCCACATAATAATGTTAATCCAAAGTATATTAACCAAAGAGCTTGAGCGGTTTCTTTGATTCTAGGTGTTAACCTTTGCTCTCCCATTGCTCCAGGCACTTCTGTCTTATAAATCTGTCCACCACCTATTCCCAAAAGAGGCATTACAGCAATAGCAAGGACTATTAGACCCATTCCCCCCATCCACTGAAGTAATTGCCTATAAAACAACAAGGATTCAGGTAAAGCCTCTAAGTTCTTTATCACAGTTGCGCCGGTTGTCGTAATACCTGACATTGACTCAAATATTGAATCTATTAGGGGCATTCCAGATAAATAAAAAGGTACTGAACCTGCTAGTGACAATACAACCCAAAACATAACGATAATAACAAACCCATCCTTTTGGGATAGTTCATTTTTAGCATTTCTGGTAAGGAAAAGACCAGCAGCTCCAATTAATGAGATGAAGGCTAAAGTTTTGGTGAATAAGTGCAGTTCGCCATCGTCATAAATAATTGAAACAATTATTGGAAATATATACGAAAAGCTAAATAGCAGTATCAATATACTAAAAAGATTTAATATTGATTTAGGGTTCATTAATTTGTTTTAAATAATGCTTCTACTTCAGACATCATATCTTTATTAGCAAGGAAAATTATAAGATGGTCATTTAGACAAAGCTCAACATTTGATTCTGGCATAACTAACTCACCATGCCTGACAACCGCTCCTATAGAGGCTCCTTCTGGCAAGGGTATTTCCTTAAGCGATTTCCCAAATAAATTTGAAGTAAATTCATTTGCATGAACAATCCCTTCAATTGCTTCAGCGCCAGTATCCATCTTGAGCAATACATCTTGTGCAACATCGCTCTCTCGAAGATCTTGAAGCACAGAAGAAACCGTGAGTCGGTATGGAGCAATGTATATATCAATAAAACCAGGCACAAGACCTAAATAAGAGGGATTATTTAATATAATCATTGTTTTCTTTGCCCCCATTTTTTTTGCTAAAAGAGATGACATTAGGTTTGTTTCATCATCATCTGTAAGAGCGCAAAAAATATCTATATTATCAATACCTTCACTTTTGAGAAGATCTTCGTCTGTTGCTGAGCCGTGTAACACAATTGTTTTCTCTAGTTTTTTTGAAAGTTCACTGCACTTGCTTTCATTGGAATCAATTAACTTCATTTTATAGTTATCTTCGATTTCTTTTGCAAGAGAAAGTCCAATTTTTCCACCGCCAACAATCATTATTCTTGAATAGTCATCCTCAATTTCTCTAAACTCATTAACAATTTTATCAACACTGGATTCAGATGATATGAAGTAAATTTCATCTTTTGCTTTTACTTTGGTGTCCCCTGAGGGAATAAAAGGTTTTCCATCTCTATATATAGAGGCAACAAATGCATCTGTCTCCGGCATATCATCTTTAAATTCTTTCAGCTCTCTACCAACAAGCTTCCCCTTTTTTTTAGCCTTAACACATACTAGGCTTACTTTCCCATCAGCAAATTTTTCAATTTGCTCTGTTCCAGGGTGGATAATCAATTCCTTAAGATGGTTCATCACTTCATTTTCAGGACTTATAACCATATCAATAACATTTTCCCCAAATATATCAAGATTATCCGTATATGCGCCTTCGCTTAATCTACATATGGTTTTTTTTACATTAAATTCTCTCTTAGCAATTTGACATGCAATTATATTAACTTCGTCATTAGAAGTAACAGCAATTACTGTGGTGGATTCATCAGCTCCAGATTTTTTAATTGAAAGAGGGTGAGCTGCATGACCTTCAACAGTCATAATATCTAACTTTTCATCTAATGAAGAAAGAATGCTTTTATTTTGATCAACTATGGATACATCATAATTATTATTTACCAAGGCCCTTGCAAGACTTCCACCAACTCTACCAGCACCCAGTATTAGCACTTTCATATTGTGTAAATTAAACCTCTTTACAGAGAATTAAAAGAGTTATCTTGAAAATAAATTTTATTTAAAAAAAGAAGCATAGGAGTTAAAAACGTCAATAGATGATATTTTATTCTTGTTTGGAAACTGTAAGTAAGTAATTACTACCACTCTATCCTTTGTATTTATATGTAATCCAGACTTATCTATTTTGTTAATTGTTCCAGGCAAATCAGTACTTACTTCACCAGACATAGAAATTTCATGTATTTTAATCAAAGAATTTTTAAATTTAAATTTAAGACCAGGCCATTCAATAAATGCTCTAAATTTATTAATAATATTAACTGCTTTGTCATTAAAATCTGTAATACAATCATCTTTAACTATTTTTTTGCAGTATGTTGCAAGGTTGATGTCTTGTTTTTCCAATGAAAGCTTGCCTTCTTTTGTGTCAATAATAGTTTTGGCTAAATGTTGAATAGAAAGATTAGTTAATTTTTCTTCAAGCGTAATCTTATTATCATCATTTAAAATTTCTAAGTCATGAGTTGATAGAATAGATCCCTCATCTAGTCCATCGGTCATTTTCATGAAAGTCACCCCTGTTACCTTATCTCCATTAATAAGAGAGGTTTGAATTGGTGACGCGCCCCTATATTTAGGTAATATAGAATAATGAATATTGAGAGCCATAATTTGAGGCAGATCTAATAGCCATTTAGGTATAAGTTTTCCATATGCAACCACAATTATATAATCAACTTTAAAATTCTTAATTTGATCAATAAAATCTTGCCCACTTAAATTATTAGGCTTAAAAACATCTAATCCTGCGTTATTAGCTACCTTTGATACCTCAGACTCCAACAGATTCTTGCCTCTCTTTCCTCTTTTATCTGGTTGTGTTATTACTCCTTTAACGCTTATTGATGGTGTTTTAATGAGGTGTTCTAAAATTCGTGCTGAGCTATTTGGAGTACCGGCAAATAAAATATCCATTAAATCGTGTAAAATCCTTTATTTTCTGTTAAATTCTTTTAAAAGCTTATTTTTTATTCTATCTCTTTTTAAAGAACTAATATAATCGACCATCAGCTTGCCGTCTAAATGATCAATTTCATGTTGAATGCATACGGTTAAAAGACCCTCTGGCATATCTTCGTGATGCTTGCCATTAATATCTTGCCATTGAAGTCGAATTTTATCAGGCCTTGCTATAGTTTCGTTAAAACCAGGTATTGATAAACAACCTTCCTCAAATTCAAACAATTTATAGCCATTTAATACCTCAAAAGTTGGATTAATAAAGATTTTAGGATCGTTTCGCTCTTCTGATAAATCCATAACTATAAGTCTTATGTGTTTATTTACCTGAGTTGCAGCCAAACCTATACCATTTGCGTCATACATAGTTTCCAGCATATCATCAGCAAGATTTTTGAGACTTTTGTCGAATTTTGTTACTTTAACGGCAACTTTACGGAGGTTTGGGTCTGGAAATATCAAAATTTTCAATTTTTTAGCCATATTTAGTATTTTTTTATTATAATTGCTGATTATAATCTAGTTAATAATTTAAGAGTAAAAAAATGTCAAACGAATCAGTACAAGTAGCTATAATTATGGGATCTGACTCAGATTTACCTATTGTTGATGCAGCTTTCCCAATTTTAGAATCATTTGGGGTCAAATATACCAAAAATGTTATGTCCGCACACAGAACTCCACATGATGTAATGGACTTAATCAAAAGATCAGAAGAAAATGGCTGTAAGGTGTTTATTGCAGCCGCAGGAATGGCAGCTCATCTAGCTGGCGCTGTAGCAGCTCATTCAACAAAACCAGTAATTGGTATTCCTATTGAGTCTGGCGGAATGGGTGGAATAGACTCTTTGCTGTCTACAGCAATGATGCCTCCTGGCGTACCAGTTGCAACAGTAGCGGTTGGAAAGAGTGGTGCAAAAAATAGTGCAATTCTTGCTGTTCAAATTCTAGCAACAAGTGATGAAAACCTTGCACAAAAATTAGTTGAATATAAAGATAATATGAGGACTGAAGTTTTAGAAAAAGATAAAAAACTGAATTCTTAATTGAACATAAAATCATTGGATAAAAACTCATCAGTTGAGTGGCTAAAATCTGGAAAAATTCTCATTCATCCAACAGAATCAATTTGGGGTTTTGGGTGTGATGCTTACAATGAAAATGCTGTTAAAAAAATATTTGATATTAAAAAAAGAGATTCAAAAAAGAGCTTTATTCTTTTAGCAAATTCAATAAACTCAATTGAAAATACTTTGTGCTCAATATCTCAATCAAACAAGGATTACCTATCTCGATATTGGCCTGGCCCCTATACTTTTTTAATTAATTATAAAAAAAATATTCCAGATCATCTAAAGAATGAAACAAATAAAATAGCTATAAGAGTAAGTAATCACTTACCGATAAAGAACCTATTTAAAGCATTCGATGGTTTTATGGTTTCTACTTCTGTTAATATTTCTGGAGAGAAAAGCATGGAAGATATTAACGAGATTGTACAATCTTTTGAATATGAAGAGCTCGCATATTATGATGAAGCACTTGGAACAAACAAGAAGCCTTCACAGATTATTGATCTTGAAACAAAGTCTATAATTCGACGTTAACGATGATAAATGAATTAGAAAAAAAATTTAAGCAAATGCAATTTATGGTGAGGTCAGAGTTTGATAAATTTGAACCACTTAAAAAAGCAAATGTGTCTAATGACGAATGGAGTCGCCCAGAGGGTGGAGGAGGTCTAACCTATGTAATTGCTGATGGTGATTTCTTTGATAATTGCGCAATAAACTTTTCCTCTATCTTTGGAAAAAAATTGCCTGAAGCTGCTCTTGCTAGATCACTTAAAAAAGAAGTTGATTATGGCTACAGGGCTATGGGAGTATCAGTGATATCACACCCAGTTAATCCACATGTTCCAACAAGTCATATGAACGTTAGATTATTTGGTATTTTAGATAAAAACAATGAAATACATGATTGGTGGATGGGTGGGGGATATGACTTGACCCCTTTTATTCCATATGAAGAAGATATAGTAAATTGGCACAAGTCTGCTAAAGATCTTTTAAATGGTTATGACCCGAATTTTTACAGTGAATTTGCTCAAAACTGTAATAATTATTTCAATATTGTTCATAGAAAAGAAAGAAGGGGGGTTGGAGGAATTTTTTTTGATAATTTATCTAATTTTGTGGATATTCATGAAGGAATATCGTTTCTAACAGACATTACATCTTGTTATATCAAGTCGTATTTAGAAATCGCAAAAAAAAGAGAAAAAATACGATTCAGTAATATTGAGAAAGAATTTCAGCTACTAAGAAGAGGCAGATATGCTGAATTTAATCTCGTATATGATAGAGGGACTACATTTGGCCTTCAATCAAATGGAAGGATCGAATCAATACTTGCCTCACTCCCATCAAATGTAAAGTGGTCCTATAATAAAACACAAGAATATAAAGATCTTGAGGCTCAACTACTAAAAGTTATCAATAGAGACTGGAATGTCTAAGAAATATAAATTAGGAGTATTAGGAAACCCAATAGAACATTCTTTATCTCCTTTTATTCATTCTAGATTTGCAAGGAATGAAAACATTAATATTGAATATTTACCATTTAAGGTAAGTGATTCTGATTTTGAATTATTTATAAAAGAATTTTTCACAGACAATGCTTCAAAAGGTTTAAATATAACTCTGCCTCACAAAAATAAAGCCGCTGACCTTGAGGGGATAATTTCAAATGAGGCTAAATATATAAATGCAGTAAACACCATAGCTTCAAATAAAAACAGCTTATTTCTTCATACAACGGATGGAATCGGTTTTATTTCTGATATGCAAAATAACAAAAGTTTTAGTTTTATGAATAAAAATGTTTTATTGATAGGTGCTGGAGCATCAGCAGAAAGTATCCTTTACAGAATTGCTAAGGAGAAGACATCTCAAATCTCTATCCTGAATCGGACAAAAAGCAAGGCAGACCGCTTGATAAGAAAATATTCAAATATGGCACAAGTCAATAGTGACTTAGAGTCAGAAAAACCTTACGATCTAATAGTTAACTGTTCTTCAGCAGGATTGACTGGAGAATTCAAACCAATAGAAAATATCTTAACAAAAAAAGATACTCATTTTTACGATTTAAATTATTCACTTGTTCAAACACCTTTTTGTAGATGGGCATCCAATAAATCTGACAAAATTTTTGACGGTATGGGCATGTTAGTATTTCAAGCAGCACATTCATTTAATAAATGGTTTTCAGTATTTCCTGAAACACAAAACGTAATAAAAGATTTAGAGGCAATGCGGGAATGAAGAAATTTGTAAAATTTATAGCAGGCGCAGTTTGCCCAAACTGTAAGAGCATGGATACCATTGCAATTAATTCGAATGATGATGAAATCTATTGCGTAAAATGTGATTTTAAAGAAAACAGGCCTACGGAGAAAAAAATTAAAAACGTTAAAGAAATCTCTGTAATTA
>CETQ01137114.1_pt1 | contig 12228 bp, 14 predicted proteins | sample 531261 | NCBI WGS metagenome assembly CETQ01 (sample SAMEA2622376, study PRJEB7988) | marine metagenome | biome: marine biome (ENVO:00000447); feature: surface water layer (ENVO:00002042); material: "saline water (ENVO:00002010), including plankton (ENVO:xxxxxxxx)" | depth 5 m
AGCATATCCATTCGCTGTAGTGACATCTATTCCTGAACTATAAGAAGAAACAGGAATCTTTTTCAAGTGCCATAGCAAATCAGCAGAAACATTAGTTCCCTGATAGGGAGCTTCAGCTAATCCACCTGTCAATCCAATTTTTGCAAAACCTAAAGGCATAAGTCCTCCTAAGACATTTTGAGTTGTGAAAAGACATAATAATTTGTTCCATCAAAGACAACAGTGACTATGTCTATTGCTGAAGCATCAGTGGTCAAAGTTAGACCTCCTGCTCCAACTGTTTTGAAAGTTGTTGAATTTATTTGAGTTGCATTCATCAACCTGGAGCCTGTTCCATCCTGTTTCAATATGACAGTGATAGTTGTGGCTTTTCCTGCAACTAAGTTTGAAATAGTCCAAGTAGTGACATTGTCATTCAAGGTTATTTCAAAAACATTTCCATCTTGAACATCAAGAGTCAAAGTGTTTGATGTGAATGATGTTCCTGAATCAGAAGTAGTTGCAATATCTTCTGAATAATCTTTAGCTACGAATTTTGTGATTTCTTTATCTTGATAGTCAGAGTCTCCTTTGACAGTCAATGTGCTGTCTAGAGTTAGAGCTCCTCTAACATTTCCTCCATCAACTGATAAACCACCTGCAGTGAGTTGAGTGTTTCCACCCATACCACTATGGTTTGGACAATAAATATATAGTCTCTCAGGAGTATCAGCTTTCACTTCAAGCTGTGTGTATGCTCCTGCTTGTCCTGCAGTTCCATTAGTTGTGACATTATCTGTATATTCTGAACCACTTGCGTGAGTTCCATCTTGTGTGACAGAAAGCTTTAGTGGATGTCCTGCGTTAGAAGCATCAGATTGGTCAAACCTATATTTGAAACCTGTGACAACATTAATAACTTGGTCTTGTGCTCCTTCTAAATAATATTCATTTTGAGAACCTGAACCATTATCAGCAACAGTCACAGCAATATCAGTTCGAATAGCTGTTGTTCCTGCAGTGATTGCATCTAATGCAGTTTGAGTAGCATTAGAAACAGGAAGGTCATTTAGTGTTGTTTTCTTGATTGCATTTGAAGCACTGACATCAGCAATGATTATTTCATCTCCTGTTGCAGGAGTGACTGAGCTTTCTGAGTTTATATCAACAGCTAAAGAAACATCTCCTGAAGTTCCTCCACCTGTCAAACCTGCACCTGCACTGACTCCTGTTATGTCTGCAGTCAATGAAGTGTTTGCCCAAGCTGAGCCATTGTAGTATTGAAGACCACCACTGCCTGAACCTGTGTCTAATAGATAACAGAATTGACCCTCTGTTGGGGATGTTATTCCTGTTGTGCCATTATCTCTAGCAGTTGCATTAGCAAATATGTATATTGCTCTATTGACTAACTCCTGCCAAACATTGACATCAATCAGGTCGCCTGTGGCGTAGTTTGGTTTATATGCCATTTATTTTCTCCTAAATATCTACCAAGCCAAGAATGTATCTTGACCAATTTTTGATGAACCTAAAATCCAAGCTCCAACTTCAGAACCTGCACTTGTAGAAATATTCCAACTCCAAGTTTGATTGTTAGCATCAACTGTATGAGAGATGCTTTCAATGTGAATATCAAAATTCATTGTTGTATTAGCAGGGGTTGGAATGTTGACAGTTATCTTGTCTCCAAGCTCCCTACCTAAAACTTGTGTCCATAAGTTTGTTTGAACTAATGGATTTATAACTAAGCCTTCAACTCTTGGAGAAGTATCTTGAAATTGAGCAAGTCTTTGAATTGCTATTTGAGAAGTGTCTAAATCAGAAACATTTAGTGTATCTGTCAAAGATTGAGGTCTTGCTCCAAACTCTTCTATAGAATCTAATGATTCAGCTTCTTGAGTTGTGCCTCCACTTCTAGTCACTTGAATTTGGTTGAAAATTCTTGATTCATCAAAAGAAGTCAACACATCAGAAAAGGGGAGTTCTCCAACTCCATTTCCAAAAGTAGCTTGTGAAGTGAACTGCTGTGTTCTTTTGAAGTTCCTATCTCTAAATATAACTTTGCCATCTTTGCCCATAAACAACTGACCTTGTTCTGCAGTTTCAACTTCTTTCAAAGCAGTCAGCATATTTGTGTCCACATTCTGTGTTATGACATCCAAGTCTCCTGTTGAGATTGTTCTATCACTAGATGACCAACCAAAAGCATCAAGCAATCTTCCTATCCTGGAAGATGACTTTTCTTGTTCATCTCCATACCCAAGCTTTGTATTTTCTCCTATAGAACTTCTTCTTCCTATTAACCAAGCTCTACTTGATATATTGTTTAGGTTGAACATCTTGAAAGCATCAACACATTGAAGCTGAACAACTGAATCTGAACCCTGACCACCAAAAGATTCAGGATAAGCATTTATAAAACCTGAAAAGACAAAATATTCTGTTGAAGAATATTCAGCTTTGACTCGCACTCTTTTGAAAGGTTTTATCTTTGAAACATTATTAGCAGTGTCATAATATGGACTGCTTGTATTCAAAGGATTGAACCTATCATCTCTGTTATCAAGAACAAGCCTCATTGTTCCTGTTTGAAATTCATCAAGTGCGTGTTGTCTTCCTCTATTAGTTGAGAAGCTTCTAACAAAAGGAGAAACATCTGTATAAGTTTGAGATGTATCTAGTGGGTTTGAGTCGAAAGCAATTTCAACTGTGATATTGACATCTGAGTTGAATGCAACGCTCATATCAGTATCTTCTTGCCTTGTTTCTGAAGATTAATAACAGCATCTTGAGTGACCTGTTCAAATCTTTGTCCATCAATATTCAAAGTTGTGAATATCTTGACAGGTTGACTAGCACCATTGCCTCCACCATTTCCTGTGCCACCTGATGTATCACTTGCTAAACCTTCCAAAGTTGGAGGAGGTTCAACAGTTGTTCCACCACCTGATGGAGCTGTGAATGAATCTGCTGTCAATCCTGCATTTGCAAAAGCAGTAGATATTTCATCTATTTTCTTTCCTGTTATTTCAGCTAATTTTTCTAATGTAGCTTGAAAGGTTCCACCACTAAATTGACCAAAAGCTTCTTCTAGTTTTTGAACAGCAAGAGCTTCAGACAATATTGCTTCAGCAGTGACTTCAGTAGCTTTGGCTAAATCTTCCTTAGCTTGAATCTGTTCTTCACGAGCTTTCTTTTGGTCTTCTACAGCTTTGGCTAAATCTTCTTCAGCTTCCTCAACTTTTTTCAAGAAATCAAAATGGATTTTGTCAACTTCTGTTGCTTGGGATGTAGCCTCTGCTAATTCTCTCTTAGCAATAATAAGTTCTAGTTCCTTTTCTCTAGAACCATCCTGAGCATCAGTCAGAGCTTCAACTTCTTTTCTCAATCCTAAGATTGCAAGTTCTTCTTCTTCAGAAACTAAAGTTCCAATTTTCTGAGTTGCAGTTGCTCTCTCTTGCATCTTGGCAAGATGTTGTTGTGCCTGAGCTACAGCAATATTTGATTCCTCAAGTTCAGAGGTAGCTTCTTCGAGTCGTTCTTCTTCTCTTTTGCCTTTTTCCTGAATACCTGTGAGAGTCTTCATTGCACTAAGAGCAGATTGAATAGCACCTGTGTATTTATCAAATTCTAAAGCTGATAACTCTAGAGAATCCTCTTGGTCATCTAAAGCATCAGTATTGTCTTCGATTGCATCTGTTGAATCTTTGGTTATATCAGTCAGATTATCAACACTGTCTGCAGTATCATCAACAGCTTCGCCTTGAGATTTATATTTCTCTTGGCTTTCATCACGCCTTTTGTTGAGCCTCTTTTCTTCATCATTAACTTCACGAATGGACTCTGCATAATTATGAATCTTGTCCATAAGACCTTCAGTTTCTCCACCAAGCTTGTTGAAGATTGCTGATAAGATTTCAGAACTTTTTATAAAGTCTATAAATTTTCCAACCATATGAAAGAAGATTGTTCCTAAGTCCTGGAACAGTTGAAATGATTTCTTTAGTCCTGCAAGAATATCATCTCCAAACTTGTCTAAGAATTCTTGAACAGCAACAACACCTTTTGAAAATGCTTCTGTCAATAATGGAAGAATATCTTGAGCTAATTTAGAAATTATTGGCAATACACCTGAAACAGCAGGAAGGAGCTCTTGACCCATTTCCAATCCTGTTTCTCTTAGTTCTGCTTTCAATCTTCTAGTTGTATTAGCAAAAGAATCTTGTGTGTTGTCTAAGTCTCCAATAGCATCTGAAGAAGCTTCAGTTATAAGAGCCACAGTCGCCTGTGCCTTCTCAAGGTTCGTGAGTTCCTTCACTGAGGATTTGTTTGTCATCTCCAAAGCTTTTTGGTCAACATCAGTCTGTTTGATAACTATTCCAAGAGACTTCAGAGACTCTCTTTCTCCTGTCAAAGCAGAAGTCATAGCTCGAACAGCTTGTTCAGCAGGAATATTTTTTAGAGAACCAATATCTCCTGCGAGTTCTGCAACAGTTTTTGAAAGCTCTGCTGATTCCTCTGCAGTTGCTCCCATAGCGTTAGTCACACCACCTGTGAATGATAAAAGCTGTTGAAGTTCTGCTGTTGTGAAACCTGCTTTGTTTGCAAAGTCATCAACGAATGAACCTAATGATTTCTCAGCTTCTTTGAATGTGACTTGAAAAGCGTTTGCACTTTCTTCAGCATCAGAACCTAATTCAAGAAGTTTTGCTCCTGCTACAGCTACACCTGCACCTAAAGCTGTTGCACCTTTTAGGGCAACACCCATTCCTTTTCCAAGACCTTTCATTCCTGCACTTGCTACATCTCCAACACCTTTGAGCTTGTTGAGTTGTGTCTGTGCTTGTTTGACACCTCTATCAAGTCTCTCTGTATTGAGAGCCAACGAAAGTTGAATTGGGGTTCTTCCTCTTTTAGCCATTTCTTCTAATCCTTATGATGTGTTCTAATTGCTTTGAATATTCTTGAAGCTCTCCATAACTGTATAGCTCCAACTCATATGGTTTGATTCCATAAAAGTGAGTTAGGGCAGGGAGACTTTTTCTCCACTCTGCCCTTAGGCTTTTGGGATTTCTCCATCTAGTTCTTCTTGTGTTTTCACAGAATTGATATTGAGTTGAGCAAGAACATCATTCAATTTGATATTCTTATCTTCTCTTTTTGCAAATATGAAAACGATTGCACCAAGAGCATCAAAGTCAAGCATTGAAGCTTGACCTATAGCCTCCATAGCGTTCAGACCTGTGAGCTTCTTGATTTCTTTCCACTCAAGACCTGTTATATCTGAATAATCCATCAGATATTGTTTGTCACCAATCACAATGATTGGATATTCATTATTTTGTTCTTCTGACATATGTCCTCTTATTTCAGTCGTGAAGCTTGTGCTCTGCCATAGAGACTGTCCACGAACTTATCTAATTCTTTTATGTAGTCTGCTTGAAACTTAGGAAGCTCTTCTTTCAAAGTTGGATAAAAGAAATATCCTTCTTTTCTCTGAGGTTTCCAAAGTTTTCTTGATAGTGGATTCCTAACTTTTAGAGTTGCAGTGGCTCCAAAGTTTTTTGAACCTACAGATTTTCTTATAGTTGTCGTGTAGGGGTTATATCCACCAAACTCAACCAATCTTGCATATGGATGCTTCTTGGGCGTTCCAACTCTGAGAACAACTCCATCTTGGAGCTTTGCAGAGCGAATGCTTGAGGCTAATGAGCCTGAGCCCTTTGGAACTTTGGACTTGAGTTTCCCCACCATAATATTTCCAAAGTTTTGGTTGAATTGCTTATAAAGGTCAACTGACTCTTTCCCCAAAGCTTTGACAGCTTTGATTTGGTTTGCAATATCGACACCTGAAACTTCAATAAGAGCTTCAAGTCCTTCTATTTTTCCTTTGAGTCTCGACCTTTTGCTCATAGATTAGACAGTGCCACGAGTCAAAGCACCACTCACTAAGAGTGAAGCTGAGAAACTGACTTTGTCTCCTGCTGAGCTGTCGATTGTGTAGTTTGTTATTAATGCGTTGCCTGTATATTTTGGAAGACCTGATGTGTCATTAGGTCTAAAATCAAAAGCTACTACAGCACCATCAAACATTCCTGCAATCGCATTATCTGCTGTCGCATCAAAACTTCCAGATATATCAATGCTGAATCCTTGAACTCCTGCTATGAATGCTTCATTTGCATCCCCAAAACTTGTGACAGTTAATGTGTTTATGTCACGACTTAGGGACATTGAATCTACAAAGCTAGTGAGTGCAGTTCCATCTATTGTGATAGCTGAATCTTTTCCTGCTAAAAATGCCATTTTATTCTCCTATATATTGAATATTGATTACTTCTTGTTTGGGCTAAAAGAAACTTGAAAGGTTGCTGAACCACTTGTGACAGTGATAACCAAACGAACATATCTGTTGATAGTTCCTGTTGGAGCAATTCTCTCTGATGTTGTTCCTGTTATAGCTGTGAACCCTCCTGCAGTCACATCAGCAAAACTTGCATTATCTGCACTAGATTGCAATTTGACTGCAATGTTCGCAGAGCTGTGAGCTGTGCAATGAAGGAAGGCTTGTCCACCAAAAGTTGTTGATGAACCAAAGTCAACAGCAGTTGTGTTAGCTGTTGCACTTGTGTTGGTTAGAGCATATAAGCTCAAACCTCTTCCAAAATTATCTCCTGTGAAGTTAGAGGAAACCCCTACAGCTTCACTGACAGAAGAGTCTATTGTGTAGTTTTGAATTTTAGAATCCAATAAAACACAGGGTTGACCTGCTGTCGTTCCATTTTGAAAAACTGATAATGGGGTAGAGGTAGTCACTGAAAAAGCATTAGAAAGCTCTTCATCATTCCTATCTGTCCCACCATCAAAAAGACCACTAAGGTCGAGAGATGCTGATTCAATACCTGAAATATATGACTCGTTGTCATCTCCAAACATTGTTGTTGATATAGCATTTGTCTCTTTTGAAAATGAAAGACTGTTGAAATAACTTGTGAGGTCGAATGCTCCAAACAGAACACCTGAGTTTTTTCCTGCAATGAATGCCATTATTCTTCCTCTTCTTTTATCTTGTCTTCAGGAACAATTAGTTCTTGCAAAATCATCCAACGAGGTGGTTGTTTGACAGTGATTTCTGCTCCTGCTTTGAAATCCTTGTCTTTGATATTCAAATCAACTTTTGCAAAATATTTGATATTTTTTTTAGCCATTATTTACTCCGATAATATTGCTGTGGCATCAATCTGCATTTCTATCTGACAGAATCTGCCTTCATCTGATAATCCATTTTCAAGATTGAGATTTCTCACTTTGGAAACTAAGACAGCATTATTAACTGTCGAATCATCAGCTAGTTCATCTATAACTTCTTGAGCAAGTGTCAAAGCTCTATCTTGAGCTGAACCTGCAACTGTATCTCCTGCACCTGGCTTCAAACAATATACAAAGACACTTAGTTCTAAATCTTCTTCATAAGTTTTTCCAAAAGTTTCAAAGTCCATATTTGAAGAAGCATCTCCAAAGAATATGAATTCTGTTTTAGGAGCTCCATCAGCAGGTGGGAATTTGAATATGTCCACACCTGATAATCCACTTCTTGCAGAAAGTTGAGTCTTTAGATTATCTCTAAGAACTTTGATTTTTGAATTGATAGCCATTAGATACCAAAGACTTTTTCAGAGTTCTCATCAATCCATTGATTAACTTCAGGAATACGAGTTTGATTTTTGAACCCACCACCTTGAGTCACAAGTGATATATTTCCAAGTTCATCATTGAATGAAGTTGCCCTGTCAGGAATATTGGAAGCAACGATTCTATCTACTAGAAGTTTGAGTCCAATTCTATCTACACCATTTCTGATATAGTCCCACCCATATTCGTATTCAATAACAACAGGAAGTGGAAACTCACTTGTTGGGGTTGGAAAGAAACCATCTTTTCTATGAATGAACCCTGCATTGTTATCAATCTCAAAATTTGAGGTTGCAATAGATTCTCCAAGAGAAGTCACTGAAATAACTTTTGTTATATGAAAACTAGGAGGGGAGATTATTCTATCTCCTTCGCCTTGAAGCTTCACTCTGTTATAACGAGGAGTCCAAGACACACCTGTCCATTGTTCAAGCAAGTCAGTGATTTTTTGTCTTTCATCTAAGATGTCAGCATCTGAATAATCAGAAGCAGTTAGTTGAGAAACATCAAAGCTTCTAGCTTGAGCTTCTGTGAATATTGGGAAACCAAGTATCTCGTGGTTAGTTCTTAGTTTCTGTGATATAGATTCCCAAGTCCCTGTCCAAACAGCATAGAGTTTGTTGACATCTGTTGTGTTTGAAATTCCTAAGTCAACATAATAAACACCTGTTCCATCATTTGTTGCAGTGACTGCATTCAAAATGACAGTGCCTGATTCATCAGTGACAGTGCAAGTGACTGAACCTGAAGCATCAGTTAGAGTTCCATCAACATATGCATTGACAGCAATTCTTCCTCTAGTGTCTTTATAGATGTGACCTGTTCCTTGAGCTACTTGATAGCCAATCATAAATTACTTCCTATTTTTCTTAGATTTAGATTTCTTCTTTTTCTTGCCATAGTGATATGGCATTAGCTTTTCTCTTTTCCTGCTTTGGTAGAAGCAGTCTTTTTCTTAGGAGCAGACTTGATAGCTTCAGCCCAACCTTTGTTGATTAGGTCAACTGCATTCTCATTGTCTGTGTCCCAAGTTTCGCCTTTGGATGGAATGTCTTTGCCATTGTATAGACCTGACATATCCACGAGCATTTTGATTTTCATTATTATCTCCTCAGTTAACTCACTAGAACCCTCGAAAGTAGTTGAAGGAAAGAAGGTGGACTCCTTCCAAGAGTTCTAGTCAGTGTCTATTGCTAGACTCTGACTTTCATCAGTTGCCTGATGAAGGTTATGAAAGGGACTAGCCCATCTTCATATGCTTGATAGCATTTGTATCTAACAAGTCTCCATCAGCTCTATATATGAACCTGAATGTGACTAAATCGTTAGCAAAAGCGTAGTCAACAGACCTATCAACTTGAATGCCATTAACTTCTCTAATGTAGTATTTGCTATGGTCTCCATAGGAAATAACTTTCTTAGCTGTTGCAATAGCTTCAATGTTTGGGTCAGTCAATACAGGAACACCTAACAAAGTGTCAGGCATACCAAATTGAAGACCTTGTTGGAAAAGATAGTTGTTATTGCTATCTTTCAACTGTCTGATTTCTTTTAGAGTTGAATCTTTCATTATGAATTGGGAATTCACTCTATATGGAGCTGTGACTGAGTGCATCAAGTCAATAACCTCATCAGAAGTTATTGCAGTAGCACTAGCACAAGTGACTCCTGCTGAGGAAGCGTTCATTATTCCATTAGGTTTAGATGAACCATTAGCAGTTGCAAAGTCTGCACCTGCACCATTTCCTAAAGCTCGACCTGCATCATTTGCAAGGAATGCTTCTATGTCAACGCCTTCATCAGCTAAAAGCTCTGAAGATACTTGCACTAAGTATGCGTATTTGAACGCACCTAATGTGACAGAAGCACTTGTTGGGTCAGATTCTCCAATAGCACCACCTTCAGCAACTAATGAAGCTGAGGATAGAGCTGTGACTTGTGGGAATTTTATATCTTCGCCACCTGCAGTAGGAACAACAGTTGCAACATTTCTGACAACTGCATTTTCATCTAACTTTGCAATGATTTGGTCAAAGAAACCTTGTGGGACTAAACCACCATCATTGGCTTTGTCCAAGTCTCTTTTTTCAAAATTGTGAGAACGAACTTCTCCTGTAGCAAAAGCACGAAGAATTTTTGCATCAGAAATTTCTTCTTCAACTTTTTCTTCGATAACAGGCTTTGATTCAAACATAGCCCTTGCTTCTTCTGCTTTCTTGTTGCTTTCCTCTAAGGAAGCTAACTCAGAAACTCTGGAATCGATTTCAGACATTCTGTCATTCATCTTGTCCCATTGTTCTTTTTCAGCAGAATCGAGAGAACGATTTTCAGAGATTTCTCTGTCATTCAATTCTTTCATTTGCTCCCAAAGATTATTTCGCTCATCATATAGTTTTTCAACTATGTTGGGATTACTCATTATTTCTCCTAGAAATTGTGAGGAGTGTTTCATCAACGACTCCTCTTTTATCGTGTGGGCGAAGCCAAATTGTTTCATCAACGAATCTGACCTCTAAACTTTTAGTCTTCTTTATATAAAGGATGTTCCTTTGGAAGAAGGTCATTGTCAGTTATATATTTTGGGTCTTTTGGTTTGTCATTTTTCATTAGATAAGCAAAAGCTTTCAAACGAGCTAAACCCCAAGCCACTCGACTGACATTTGGTCTATGAGAAGTTGAAAATGCTCCAAATCCTCTTCTGACCACTTTTTTGGAAACAGACATTCTCAGTCTTCTCCAAGATGCCATATTTTTAGAACTTATTTCATCATTGTGTTCATCAATAATTGTTTTGATAGATTTCTCAGTCTGTTCAGAAAACTTTATTTTTTCTTTTGATTCCTTATCAGCAGAACCTTTGGGATTAGTTTTTGAACCTTCTATTTGGTCTTCTTTAGGAGCAGGAGTAGATTGTTCATCATCTCCATTCCTAAGTTTCAATAAAAGCAGACTTCTAAATCTTGCTTCTGAACTCATTGATTTTTTAGTAGTTCGAGTCTTCGTTTTCTAGCATCTGCATTGAAAACAGTTTCTTCTTCATTTTGAAGTAGTGATTTCAATTCTCCATTTTCATTAGCTTCAATAAGTTTGTCTAATTCAAGACCACTCATATGAGCTAAGTTCCTAAAACTTCTTTCTGCCATAACAGAGGAATCCTGGTAGGCAGGGAAAGCTGTAGGGGAAACTTCATACAATCTTGTTTCAAGAACTTCTCTGACTACAGGAGCTCCTGCATCTTCTGAGACATTCCATCTTTCATCTAAAACATCAAAACCAAAACTTGAGTTTGTGACATCTCCTCTTTGAATCATCAAAAATGCTGACCTGTGATGAGGAATATCTAAATCTAAATTAACTTCATAATGAAGTCCTGTTTTGTCTTCAGATAGTTTTAGTGTCCCTGCTCTTTTAGAACCTAGAACTAAAGATGTATCGTGATTGAATAAAGCTTTGATGTCATCTCTAGAGGTTTGTGTTCCTCTTTCTTGAAGGGTCTTTTTGAAAGCACCTTCTCCAATAACTTCAACGAAACCTCCACCGAGAACTTGTGATTTCTTATTGAAAACAGAAGCATAACCACTGATGACAGCTTTGGAACCCTCAAGAGTTCTATATTCCATCTCATTAGCTACGAATCTAATATCGTGTTCAGGGGTTGGTCTCACTTGCTTTGGGCTAGAAGTGAAAACTTTGTCTCTTTTATTTTCAGACATATTTTCTCCTATTTCTTCTTCTAAAGTTGCAACATATCGTTCTGCCCATTTTTGAGCATCCATTTGATTCTCTTTATCAATAGAACCTCCCCAAAGAAGCCAAGCAGTCTGACCATTTGAAGGTTCATCACTTGTTCCATTGAGGAAATCATCTGCTTTTTCTGAATCTAAATCAGACCTATGTCGCAAAAACCAAGCATTCATTTTCTTGGCTTTTTCGTGACTGACTTTTCCTTCAGCCATATCACGAGCCTCATTAATGGTGGTATCAACTAAACCATCTCCACCAAAACCTTGTTCATAAAATTCAAGACCTCTTTTTGCATTATCTTGAATGTATTGAGGAACTTCTATATGTTCTCTTGTTTCAGCCCTAAGACCAAGAGCCTCATCATATTCAGTATGTGTTTTGCAAGGCATAAAGAAAGATTCGCCATCAACATCCATCTTATGAAAAGATGAGTCATCTAAATAACAGCCAATGACTTTTGCTTTGTCCAAAGCTTCTTCTTTTGTGCCAAATAAATCTTGGTCTTTGTAGGGCATATTTCTCCTATAAATTTATTCTTCTTTTGAATTTTCTATCTGAATAGTTCTCATATCCAAGTTCAGTCATTTCTTTTTTATGAAATGGATATTTTTCTTGGAGCTCTTCTTCATACATATAGTCATTTTCAAATTTGTCTATAAGCTGAGCTAATGTGAACCAATGACCTTCATCAACAAGTTTTTCAGTTGGTTCCCAAACAGTTTGTTCATCTCTAGCTCTATACCAACTTGATTCAGCATATGGATAGAGAGCAATGTAGAAATTAATTGGAGCTCTTGCTTTGATAGAATA
>CETQ01006853.1_pt1 | contig 12145 bp, 7 predicted proteins | sample 531261 | NCBI WGS metagenome assembly CETQ01 (sample SAMEA2622376, study PRJEB7988) | marine metagenome | biome: marine biome (ENVO:00000447); feature: surface water layer (ENVO:00002042); material: "saline water (ENVO:00002010), including plankton (ENVO:xxxxxxxx)" | depth 5 m
TTGATAGCAAAGTCGATTTTGATAGTCTTGAAAGTGTATTTGATTGTAACGAAATTAATAAGCTTGATGGAATAAAATTTATTTGGCCAGATAAGTGGATTCATATTAGAAAATCTAATACAGAGCCAATAATAAGAATTTTTGCTGAAGCCTCAACATTAGAAGAAGTTGAAGATTTAATTAATACATTAAAGAATTATTTAAAATGAAGTTATTAGAAAAAAAACATAGCCCTTTAGATATTGAAAACAAATGGTATAGCCATTGGCTTGAAAAAAAATACTTTTCAAGTAAAGAGTCTGATAATCATTATACTATTGTAATTCCACCACCTAACGTTACAGGAAAGCTTCATATGGGGCACGTATTGAACAATACCATTCAAGATATTTTAATAAGAAAAGCTAGAATGGAAGGAAAAAATGCATGCTGGATTCCTGGAACAGATCATGCTTCAATTGCTACTGAATCAAAAGTAACCAAGATGCTTGAAGAGCAAGGAATTAATAAAAAAGACTTAAGTAGAGAAGAATTTTTAAAGCATGCTTGGGAATGGAAAGAAGAATATGGTGGAACCATCATAAACCAACTACAAAAATTAGGATGTTCATGTGATTGGGATAAAACTAGCTTTACCATGGATGAGGACTATTCTAAAGCTGTTTTAGAATCTTTTGTTAAACTATATAACAAGGGATTGATTTATAAGGGAAGCAAGCTCGTAAACTGGTGTCCAAAATCGCAGACGGCTTTAAGTGATGAAGAAGTTATGTTTAAAGAAGTAAACGGAAATCTATGGTACATAAAATATGCTGTAAATGATTCTGATAAATTTATAGAGATTGCAACAACCAGACCCGAAACCATGTTAGGTGATACAGCAATAGCAGTAAATCCTAATGATTCAAGATATAAAGAATTGATTGGTAAGACAGCATTATTACCACTAGTTGGAAGGAGCATTCCTATTATTGCTGATGATATGGTTGATCCAGAATTCGGAACAGGATGTGTAAAAATTACACCTGCACATGATTTAAATGATTATGAAGTGGGAATTAAACATAATCTTGAAATGATTAATATTATGAATGCAGATAGTTCTATTAGTGAAAAAGCTCCAGAAAAGTATAGGGGTATGTCAAGAGAGGTGGCTAGAAAACAAATAGTTTCTGATTTAAAAGAAATTAATCATCTTGTAAAGGAAGAGAATTACCTCCATAAGGTTGGATATTCCGAAAGGGGTAATGTACCAATTGAATACTATTTATCTGAACAGTGGTTTTTAAAGATGGAAGATTTAGCTAAGCCAGCAATCAGTGCAGTTCAAAATAACGAAATTAATTTTTATCCAAATCATTGGGTAAAAACTTATAATCATTGGATGGACAATATTCAAGATTGGTGTATAAGTAGACAACTATATTGGGGACACCAAATCCCAGTTTGGTATAAAAAAGATTCTGATAGATCTAACTCTGATAACTGGCACGTTTCTATTCAACCTCCGAAAGATATAGATAATTGGGAGCAGGATAATGATGTTTTAGATACTTGGTTTAGTTCTTGGCTTTGGCCTTTTGCGGTTCATGGATGGCCGAATATAAAGACCACAAAATATTTTCCAACAAATGCACTTGTAACTGGTCCAGATATAATTTTTTTCTGGGTAGCAAGAATGATTATGTCTGGTTATGAATTTATGGGAGATTTACCATTTAGAGATGTTTATTTCACCAGCATACTTAGAGATGACAAAGGCAGAAAACTAAGTAAGTCATTAGGAAATTCTCCAGACCCAATTACACTTTTTGAAAAATACGGAACAGATGCCACTAGATTTTCTATTATGTTAATGTCTCCACAGGGATCTGATGTATACTTTTCAGAGTCAGGAATTGAAGTTGGAAGAAATTTTATGACAAAGATTTGGAATGCAAGTAGATTTATAATGCTAAATCATGATGAAGATTTTTCAGATGAGATTGATTTAGATAAACTAGATAATTTTGATAAATGGATTTTAAGCTCATTAGAAAATACCATTATTGATGTAAACAAATCTTTCGAAAAATATCAATTTAATGAGGCAATAAAAAAAATATATGATTTCACATGGAATGAATTTTGTAATTGGTATGTGGAGATAGTAAAAAAACGATTTAGAGATGATGAACTTCAAACTCGAAGTAATGCTTTTAATATTTCAAAGCATGTTATTAAAAAAGTTTTATTGTTACTTCATCCTATTGCACCTTTTATTTCGGAAGAGATTTGGAATCATTTAAAAAGTGAGGATGAGAAAGATATAATAATTTCTCCATGGCCAAACCAAGTAGAAAATAGTTTTGAATACAATAGAGATGAAGTATCTGACTTAAAAGAAATAGTAACGTCAATTAGAACTATTCGTTCAGAATTAAATGTACCTCCTTCAAAAAAAATTAATGTTATTGCTTCAGCAAAAATTGAATCAACCAAAGCAGAATTAAACCCAATAATCGATATCATTAAATCTTTATCAAATACTGAAAATTTTCATCTTGATGTTAAGCAGGAAAAACCAGAAGACGCTGCTGTTAGTGTTTGCAGAACAGTAGAGCTATATATTCCGTTAGGTGAATTAGTAGATAAATCAGAAGAACTGACTAAGCTTAATAAGAGATTAGAAGAATTGAATAAAATTATCTCTTCAATTGAAAATAAATTATCAAATAAGGATTTTATGAGTAAAGCACCTAAAAATATAGTTGATGGTGAAAAAAACAAACTAAATGATTTTGTTATTGAAAGAACAAAAATTATTTCTAATATTGAGGTATTAAAATGAAAAAAATAATTTTACTACTTTTTGCTGTCAGTATTGTCTTTACACAAACAAGCAAACAATCAAGATCTATAACTATTTATAAGGATAGTTTTGCAATAGTAAATGAACCAATCCTTTGGAATCTTAAAGCTGGGAAAAATGTAGCTACATTTACTAATTTATCACAAAATCTTCTTTTTGATTCTCCAAAATTAAATATTGATGGAGTTTCTATTTTATCTCAAACATTGAACAAAAATTTTAAATCTTCTGATAGTTTTTTAAAAAATAACATTGGAATGCCTATTGAAGTTAAACCTAATGAAGGCTCACTAATTCAAGGAATTTTGATGGATGTTAATGGTAATTCAATTTCAGTTAAGACTAATAAAGGTCTAACAGTTATACATAGATCTCAAACCAGTTTTTTTACTTTAAAATCTTCGTCAGTCCAAGACAAATTTTCTCCCGAACTTGTTTGGGAGTTAGATTCAGAAATTGAAAAATCATTTGAAGCGGATTTGACATACATTACTTCTGGATTTTTATGGAAGCCAGTATACACACTTATAGTTGATGATTCAGATACAACAGCAACAATTTCTGTTAATGCTGAAGTAACAAATAACTCAAACGTTAATTTAGTCAATATAGATTTGAGTGTTGTTGAAGGAAATGTTCCTTTAACATCTTCATCAACTTCGAATTCAATGCGTAATACCTCTATGGTAAGAGATATGTCAGCAATGAATAACGCAAGTAGCTTAGGTGACTTTTATATTTTCAATCTTGGTTCAAATTTGAACCTTGAAGCAATGCAAACGGTTCAATTACCTCTAATGCTTGAAAGAGAAATTATCTACGATAAAAAATATATTTTTGAAAACTCAGAAAGAGACCAAGGTGATGAGCCATTAGAGATAGAAATATCATTTGAAAATACAAAGCAAAATAACCTTGAATTGCCATTACCATCTGGTACCATTTATTTGTACGAAAGCAATGATCAAAGCAATATGAGTTTTATCGGTAGAAATAATCTATCACAGATGTATAAAGGTGGTATAGCTACATTGGATGGCGGAAAAGCATTTGATATAATAGGTAAAAGAAGAATTTTAAATTTTGATAGACAAAATAAAAGTGAAGAATCAACAATATCCTTACAAATTTTAAATACTTCTGATAAATCTATTAAAGTAAAAGCTATCGAAAAAATAATTGGAGATTGGGTCATTAAAGAGTCATCATCAATGTATATTAAAGAAGATGCATCAACTATTTATTTCCCTTTAGAAATTGAAGCTGGATCTTCAGAGCTTATCACATATACTTACAGAAAAGAATGGAAGTAATGTCATTTGAGCAACCTTTCTTCTCAATCTAATTCGTTAGAAACTGAAATTCAGTTTATCAAAGGTGTCGGACCAAAAAGAGCGCACGCATTAGAGTCATTAAATATATTCACTATAAAGGATTTAGTTTATTATTTCCCTCGAAAATATTTAGATAGAACATCGTTATCATTAATTGGTGATATAACAGAAAATCAAGAAGTAAACCTGGTTGGAAGAGTAAAATCTGTAAGTCTTAAAAGAATGAAAAAAGGTAATTTTGTTACATCAACTCTAGCTGATCATACAGGATCTGTAAGATTGATGTGGTTTAACGCAGCTGATTATATTCATCAGTCATTAAAAGTAGGAGATTTGCTAACTGTACATGGTAAAGTTGCAGCGTATAAAGGCAATCCACAAATTGTCCATCCAGAATATGATAAATTAAATGCGAACGAAATATCATTAACAACGGGCTTTATTATACCGGTATATCCTTTAACAGACGAACTAAAAAAATCTGGTCTTGATAATCGTAACCTTAGAAAAATAATTTATCTAGCTCTGGAATCTTTAAATGAAGTAAAAGATCACTTTAGCGATAGTCAAAGAAAAGATTATGAAATTGAAAGCTTAAATTATTCGCTAAGAAATATTCATTACCCAAAAAATTTCCAGTCATTAGAAGAATCAATCCACAGATTGAAATTTGATGAACATTTTTTCTTACAAATGCTTTTAGCTAAAAGAAAACAACAGATTAAAGAAAACAAGTGTGAGCCAATAGAGTTTAAAACAAGCTCTTATAATAAAATAATTGATAATCTAAATTTTGAATTAACGGGTAGCCAAAAATTAACTATGAGAGAAATTGTAGATGATTTCTTATCACAAAATCCAATGAATAGAATGATTCAGGGTGATGTGGGTTGTGGAAAGACAATTGTTTCAATTTTGTCCGCTGCAATTGTAGTAGACAATAATTATCAGGTCGCAATTATGGCTCCTACCGATTTATTAGCGAAACAATTATATAAAAATTTTAAAACACATTTTGATAAAATAAAAATTCAATGCTCACTTTTAACTGGCAGTATAAAAAGTCAAGAAAGAAAAACTGTTTTAGAGTCTATTAGTTCGGGCAAAACTAAAATTATAATTGGAACACACGCCTTGTTTCAAAAGGAAGTCCAATATAAAAATCTTGGATTTATTGTTATTGATGAGCAACATAGATTTGGTGTAAAACAAAGGCAAAAATTGTTATCAAAATCGGTTAATCCAAATTTAATGGCTATGACTGCAACTCCAATTCCACGAACATTAGCAATTACATATAATGGAGATATGGATATATCAATAATTGACGAACTTCCTAAAAATAGACCAGAAATTCACACCTCCTTTATTGAAAAAGATAATCTATCCACAGCTTACAATTTTATCCGAGATCAGATCAAAGAAGGAGGACAAACTATAATTGTTTATCCTGTTATTTCTGAAAGTGAAAAGCATGATTTATCGGCTGCTGAAGAATCATACAATTATTTAAGAGAAACTATTTTCCCAGATCAAAATATTGGATTAGTACATGGAAAGCTTGATGATGAAGATAAAAATGATGCTATGAAAGAATTTATGAATGGTAAGACTAATATTTTAGTTTCAACAACCGTAGTAGAAGTTGGTATTGATAATCCAAGCGCAAATGTGATTTTAATAAACAATTGTGAAAGATTTGGATTAAGTCAAATGCATCAACTTCGTGGAAGAGTTGGAAGGGGAACCTTAGAAAGCTATTGTTTATTACACAGTGATAGCGAGTCAACAAATACCAAAGATAGATTGAATATACTTGTTAATTCAAGAAATGGTTTTGAAATAGCTGATGAAGACCTAAAGATTAGAGGACCAGGAGAATTTTTTGGCGAAAGGCAAAGTGGTTTTATAAGATTTAAAATTGCAGACCTAATAACAGATGGACCAATAATAAGACTTGCTCGTACTAAAGCTTTTGAAATTATTAATATTGATGCGAATTTAAGCCTTGATAAAAATATTTTAATTAAAGAAAAATTTGATAATGAATATTTGGATCTTTTTTTAAAAACAACAGTTAATTAAGGAAAAAAAATGAAAGAAAAACCAACTGAAAAGCAATTATTTGATGCTTTGATTTCTCAAACCGCTTATGGTATTTGGGTTTCTTTAGGAAAACTTCAAAATCCGGTAAATGGCGAAACTTCCGTTGATCTTCAACAAGCATCAATTCAAATTGATATGTTAGATATGATAAATAATAAGATGCATGCAAGCTTATCAGATGAAGAAAGAGAATACATTGATAAAGTTTTATCAGAAGCAAAAATGAATTATCTCGAAGTAGAAAAAAATGAAGCTACAAAAGATGATAAGAAAGAAGTTGAAGAAAAATTAGAAGAGTAAATTGAAATTCTTTAAAAACTTAAATCTATCTGTTGAAAAATTAATTAGCACTTTACTATTTATTATAACTTTTGCTATTTATTTCTCAACTATGGCACCAACTGTATCTTTTTGGGATACTGGAGAGTTCATTGCCACTTCACATATTTTAGGAATTCCTCATCCTCCTGGAAGCCCTTTATATTTACTAGTTGGAAAATTTTTTAGTTTAATTCCAATCAGTTCTGATATTGCATATAGAGTTAACATATTTTCCCCATTAATAAGTGCAGCTACAATCAGTTTACTATTCTTAATTTGCAATCAATTTTTAGATAGAGTTGATACAGAAAGTAAAAATAAAGTATTTAAAATGTATGCATCATCAATTGCTTCCTTGACTTTTGCTTTCACTCATAGTCACTGGTTTAATGCAGTAGAAACAGAAGTTTATGCTTTCAGTGGTTTTTTAACTGCCCTCGTTGTTTACTTAACGATGAAATGGTCTAAAGAGCATAAAAATAGCTACCATTTAATTTATTTGATTTTCATTTCATATCTTATTGGTTTAGCAACAGGTTTACATCTCTTAAATCTTTTAACTATTCCTTTTATTGGTTTAGTCATTTACTTCACATTTAAAAAGCTAAATACTAAAAACTTTCTAATAACTGTAATATTGTCTCTTGCTACTTTTTTCGGTGTTCAAAACTTAATTATTAAAGGTATTCCACTGATAGCTCAAAATATTGGGATTTTTGGTTTACTTTTTTTCATTTCAGTAGTAATTGCGTTTAATATTTATTTTATTAGAAGAAAAAATATCCTTTCAACTGCCATAATGAGCTCTATTATTTTAATTATGATTGGCTACTCTACGTATTTTTCAATCTTTATTAGATCAGGTCAAAATCCAAATATAGATGAAAATAATCCTGAAACTGTCGAAGAAGCTATTTCATATTTAAATAGAGATCAGTATGGCAAGATGACATTATTACCTAGAAAATTTGATAACATTCCCTCAAAAATGACAATTGTTGGTAAGCCTGAAATAGATAATAGGACGTTTTCATCGAAACAAGATTTCGAATATATGTTACATGATATTCCTAAACAACTCACGTTCTTTTGGAATTATCAGATAAAAAAAATGTATGTTAGATATTTTCTATGGCAATTTGCAGGAAAAGGAGATAGTAGTGACCCATTCGTTGCATCCGTTGGTGCAAATGATTATCAAGACGGGGTCGACTGGAGACAATTTGGTTTACCTATAGCATTGATAATTGGATTTATCGGTTTCTTTTATCATTTTAGAAAAAATAAATATGATGCTTTTTCATTATTAGTTTTATTTCTAATGACAGGTTTGGCAATTATATTTTATTTAAATCAAGACTCTCCTCAACCTAGAGAAAGAGATTATTCTTACGTAGCTAGTTTTATGACCTTCTCCATTTGGATTTCTTTAGGTATTTACGGATCTATTAATTTCATCTGCGATAAGTTTTTAGAAAAATCTATCAAGATAAAAGCTACAAATTTTATGCTAATTTTATTTCTACTATTTATGCCTACTAGAATGTTATTAGCAAACTACGATACACATGATAGAACAGGAAATTATATCGCATGGGACATGGCCTATAATATGCTTCAAACATGTGAACCAAATGCAATATTATTTACAAATGGAGATAATGATACTTTTCCTTTATGGTATTTACAAGAGGTTGAAAAAATTCGTACTGATGTTGTTGTTGCAAATCTTAGTCTTTTAAATACCCCATGGTATATTGAGCAATTAAAATCAAGATATAAAGATAAACCATTCATTAAAATGAATGAAAATGAAATAACAAATCTTGATTTTAAACGATGGGAAACAAAAGAAGTATCTATCAATGCCCCAAGAGATGAGAATAATCAAAGTGGTAAAATTGAATGGAGCTTAAAACCAACTTACATGGATATTGCGCTTAGAATACAGGACCTAATGGTTCTAAAAATAATTAACGATAATAATTGGGATAGGCCTATTTATTTTGCAGTAACTGTTTCCCCAGTAAGTATGTTAAGTCTAGATGAGTATCTTAGAATGGATGGACTAGCTTACAAGTTAGTTAATAACAAGAACGAAATAGTTAATAAAAAAATAATTTCAAAAAATTTACTAGAGTTTATTGGTAAACCTTCATGGTTCACAGATTATGATTCAAATAAAAATATAATCGTAGAAAAAGATATTTCAAAAGAATACCAAAGTGGATATCTCTACAGAAATTTATCTAATAAAGAAGTATATATAGAGCCGCAAATTGGGAGATTGATCCAAAATTATAGAACAGGATTTGCAAGACTCTCAATCTCGTATTATTTAGATGAAGATCTAGAAAATTCTGAAAAAGTATTACTCGAAATGGAAAATATAATGCCAAGTAGCATTATTCCATTTCCATCAAAAGATTTACAATATCAAATAGCTCAAGTTTATAATGGCGTTGGAAACAAAGAAAAAATGAAATATCACATGAAAGAATTAATTGAAAGAAAAGACCTCAAGCTTGATGATTATATTTTATATGGAAAAACATTCATTCAGAGTTTAGAAGAATATGAGGAATCAGAATTGATTTTTGAGACTATTTATAATAATTACAATATCATCGAAAACTCTATTAAAAGAAGAGGATATACATCTACTAAAATATCTCCTTCTGAGTGGAATAACTGGCAAGAAAGTTTAGCAGAAATAGTTTTTTTGCTTTACATAAGCTATAAAGAACAAAAAAAGTATGAAAAAGCTGAAGCTTTATTAAGTGATTGGATTGAAAAAAATCCCAAAGATGAAAATGCTTTAAAAATGCTTGAAGAAATAATCGAATTAAAAAATAAATGACGCCCGTTTCAATAGTTATCCCTCATTTAAATGGGAAAGAGATGTTGCATAACTGCATTCAATCCTTACTTGATAGTATTTCAAATATTCAATTTGAAGTAATTGTCGTTGACAATGGATCAACTGATAACTCAATTGAAAATATCAAAAAACATTTTAATGAAGTAAAAATCGTTCATTCCCAAAAAAACCTTGGTTACAGCGGTGGTTGTAACTTGGGAGCAACAAAAGCTATTTATGACTATATAATTTTCCTTAATAATGACACACTTCATTCAAAAGGATGGATAGAGGAGCTAGTAAGTTTTTTAGATAGTAATCCACATATTGGTGCAGCACAACCTAAAATTTTGAATGCCATCAATAGAAATAAATTTGATTATGCAGGAGCTGCAGGAGGTTTTATTGACAAGTATTGTTTTCCTTATGCTCAAGGAAGATTGTTTAGTACAATTGAAGAAGATGAGGGTCAATTCAACGAGCCCAAGAAAATTTTTTGGGCGTCAGGTGCAGCTTTTATTGTTAGAAAAGATGTCTTTATATCACTTGGTAAGTTTGACGATATATATTTTGCATACATGGAAGAAATAGATTTTTGTTGGCAAATGCATTTAGATGGATGGGGTGTTTGGTATGTACCATCCTCATCTGTTTATCATTTTGGTAAACAGACAATAAAAGAATATTCCTTTAAGTCTCATTACTTTAATCATCGTAACTCTTGGATTCTATTTTTAAAAAACTCTTATTCATTTGATAAAGGATTATTGATTTTAAAGAGATTATTTTTGGATTATATGGCATGCATTTACTCAATTATAAGTTTTGATTTTAATAGACTAATTGCAATTATCTCATCGCATCTATGGTTAATATTTAATTTTTATAAGTTTCCTGCTATTCGAAAAAATAAGACAGTAAAAAATGCGAAAATTGATACATTATTTAATGGTAGTATCGCAATAGAGTATTTTTTTAAAAGAAATAAGTATTTCTCAGATATTAATCAATAAATCTTCGTAAAGATCTTTTCTTTGAGGGTCAACAAATTGCATTTCTTTAAGCATATTCTTTTGACCTAATTTATGCATTATACTTCCAATTTTTGGTGCATGGTATTTCAAAAACATACCTGTATAATTTTCTTGAGAATAATTATCAAAAACTTCATTTAAATTTTTTATAATTTCTTTTAAAGCTGATTCACATTCATCAATTTCACCATTTTCAAAAAGCTCATAAGATAAATATGTAGAAAATCTTAATTTTCTTAAACCGCTGTTCTCTGTTAAAATATTTATTAGTAATAATCTTTGCTCCCATCCTCTTGAAAAATTTGATGCACTCGATCTTACTGCGATACTCCTTGCTTTTTCATAATGCATTGTTCCTCCAAGCGGACTCCATGTATCTATTTCTGCACCAAGAATTATATTTCCATAGAATCCTAGTAGACTTGATAATGGATCATAGTAAATGCTATCATAATACAATGATGTATTTTGACTTAAAGAAAATTGAGAACCTTTATCAAAAAAATGTAAGTCTTTATTATTGCTAAAAAGCGATTGAATTAAAAAAGCTTCTGAACTCCCAATATTTGCATTTCCTTCAAATATTATTTGAACATCTAAATTGAGTTCCAGGTCGCTATACTCATCATTCCAGACTGAATTTTCATAAAATTTTTTAATATTATTATTTAGGCTAAGAAGAGTTGTTTTTTCGTCTGCTCGAAGCAATCTATCGTCAAAACTAACTGACACCTCTTTGAATTGTGCAAAAAGCATTGAGAACAGCATTATACAGCAAAGATATTTGTTCAGTTTTTGTAGCATAAAAGACATATATATTTTTTAATTTACGAAATGGCAATAATTAAAGATATAATTAAGCAGAATAAACGATTACATGAAATTTCAAAAATAATTTCACATTTAGCTGACATGGAAGACATAAAATGCTACCTTGTTGGTGGCTGTGTAAGAGATTTAATATTAAATCCTGAAAAAGATTCAATCGATATTGATATTATGGTAGAAGGTGATGGTATTAATTTTGCACAAAAGATTGCTAAAGAGCTAAGAGTATCAAAGATTGTTCCATTCAAGAAATTTGCAACTGCAAAAATTCCATATAAAAAATTTGAGATTGAAGTTGCATCTGCAAGAGCAGAGTTATATTCGCAGGAATCTAGAAGTCCTTCAACAGTCAAAATGACAAATGTAGAGGAAGATTTAAAAAGACGTGACTTTACTGTTAATGCCATGGCAATATGTATTAATAATAGAAATTTTGGAGAATTCTTAGATCCTTTCAATGGAATGGACGATTTAAGAAGAAAAGTTTTACAAACTCCGATGGATGCAAATATCACATTTTCTGATGATCCTTTGAGAATGATGAGAGCAACATATTTTGCTTCAAAATTGAACTTTACAATTGAAAAAAATAGTTTTGAAGCTATTAAAAAGAACTGTGAAAGAATTGAGATAGTTTCCCAGGAAAGAATTACTAATGAATTATTTAAAATTTTAGCGACAGAAAAACCATCAATTGGTCTTGAACTTCTTCAGACTAGCGGTTTAATGAAATATATTTTTCCTGAAATATCTAATATGTTTGGATTAGACCAATCAAATGAATATCACCATAAAGATATTTTTTATCATA
>CETQ01075251.1_pt1 | contig 12097 bp, 26 predicted proteins | sample 531261 | NCBI WGS metagenome assembly CETQ01 (sample SAMEA2622376, study PRJEB7988) | marine metagenome | biome: marine biome (ENVO:00000447); feature: surface water layer (ENVO:00002042); material: "saline water (ENVO:00002010), including plankton (ENVO:xxxxxxxx)" | depth 5 m
TTCGTCTTGTTCTTTTAATAACTTATTAGCTACCGCCATTGATTCGCCAACTTGGCCTATAAAAGTTTCAAAAGATCGTCTAGCGGTCTCCTTAAACTTCTCATCTTGATCTATATAATTTGCTTGCATGACTGCACCTCCTTTAATAAATTTACCATAGATACGTTATTAATACAAATATATAATTATTTACACATTAAGCAGAATCTAGCGCCCAAAGGCCGCTTCATTAGATCTTTGACAATATGACCGTAATATAGTAATTTTATTAGTGAAGGCCTTTAATTAGGTTAAATACAAACGAATTGACGGAGGTGAGGACATGATATGCGCAACATGCGGTAACGTTATAACGGACGCTTATTTCAAAGTGTTTGATGACGTGTTTTGCGATAACAATAAATGTCTACAAAAACAATATACAGAAAAACAATATGATGATCTATATGATAAATACAGTGAATCACCAAGTACTAGTGATTTAGTATATTGGACTACTTTAGAGAAGGAGGTGAGTAGTGCTTAGTATATGGAGTGTAAGTAAAAAAGACTTTAACGCATTTCTCCAGGACCAAAGGTACATGGGTACGCAATACGGTAGTCAAATAATTGATAAAACTTTATGTACCTGTGATAAGGCATACCAAGAGAATAGATACTTTGGGCTTCGTAATGATTACGATACGTCAAAAGAGTATCAGTTTAAGTTAACCAAACTATGTTGCGGTAAGCTAATCAGTTGGCTTAGTCAAGCGGACGGGTATTGGTTTGTATATAAAGGAACATGTAAGAAGGACATGTTTGATTTATATAAAGAAATAAGAGAAAAGAAGGCCGAAACAGAAACCGAATTGGACGGGTATAGAATACCTAAAGATTGGGCAAGGAGACTACAAGATATACAATAAGATCTAGCGCTCGTGTATGCGGGCGCTATATCAATTATGGAGGTGAAAATGAGTTGGAGTTATCCAATAGAAATAGAAAAATCTACTACAAAAGATATAAGAGTAGAACAAGTACAACACAATGCAATGCTTATATTGACGTGTAGGCATACAGGAGAGAGACAACGCTACATGGGTTATGGTATCCAGGAAGCTAAGAGACAATTTAAAGCGCACCTAAAAGGAATAGCATGAAGCCTTTGTTTGTTGTATACCAGGACTTTCACGATAGCTACGGTGGTGGTGAGTGGAGGAGATCCTTCTACGAAACTAAAGAGGAAGCTATTGAGCTTATGCAAGAATCATTAAAAGAAGGCCAAAGTTGCGGTGATGACTTTGTATTGGAAATAGATTCTATCAAAAATATAAACGATTACGTCAATACTAGATTCTTACGTACGAATAGAAGGAAGTACAAAAAAGTAGTAGCTTACTTTGATGAGGACGATAGAGACAATAGAGAATTTGACTACAAGCTAGTTATAAAGGAGGAGGTATAATGCCTGGATTATTAAACCCAAGTAATGAAACAGAACATTTAGATTACGCATGTAATCAAATGTTTGGACATACAGATTGGGAGTACGTTAATAGTAAGATATTACGCAGACATGACGGTGAAAACTATACAGTAGTTTTATTTCACCATGAGGATACAAGAGAGGAGGAGAAATAATGGATAACCCATTAGATCTTTTAGAAGGTAATTTAGACGAAGGTTATGTATGTGTAACTATGACTAACAAAGAGTTAGAAGTAATGAACAACATGGTGGCCGCTTACAAAAAATATAAGCATAAAAGATTAAACAACATATTGGTAAGGATTCCTTACAGTACGTTTAGTCAACCAGGTGGATATTATGTTGGAACACAAAAGCATAATACAACGTATGAATTTGGTAGTGTAATATTTGAAGCAACTGATTCATACGGTATTACTAAGTATGTATTTGATAGTGAAAACATACAGGTTATTAACGTAAACTCCTGGACTAGCTTAGACATAGGTAAAATGTTAGAGTTTCAAATACCGTTTGAAAATATAACTATGCCTAAGAATCACCCAATACGTAAGAGTGAGGTTGTATACATGATGATCAAAGTTACAGGTGAAGTTGATACTACTAAAAACTTTGACGTAAAAAGGTTTGTACACACAAACGGTTGCGAATTAGGTGAATACAGAACAGTTACGTTACCCAATTATAGATTAGCGGAAGGCCTTACAATAGATAAAGTTAAGAGCTTCCCAAAAGCTAGAGTATACGGACAAAGTCTAATACTATTTGGTGCTAGCGGTAGCGCCCATGATAGTACGGTAACTGATCCCGTGCATATACGATTAGCTGACCATGCTTCCTTCCCCGAAACTGACGCTTTGTGGGAGGATTATCAAAATTGGGTTACTAATAGAAGTCATAAACCTGTTGAGGAACATCTACTTATTGATAGTCAACGAGGTATGGACTACATGAAGCTACATACAATAGCTAAAAGTAAACATACAGGACCAGGACTTGTTACTTTGTTAGCGCAGTTTAGAAGTAAAGACGATAAACAATATCACGTGTTTAAATTAGATAAAGAATTTTATAAGTACGTGTACAAAGGTAGAGACGGTTACAAAGTAAGAGACTTTATTACTATGGCCGTACCTGTAAGGAGTATGGCTTAATGGAAGCGGCAATAGCAGTAGTGATTGGTATGTTAGGTGGATATTATATCGGCCTAACTACCGCACAAAAAATATTAGAGAAGCAATTAATTAATAATAAATTAATGTACAAGCAACAACTAGAGGATAGAGACGCACGTTTATCTATGGTTAAGTTGTTAGTCAAATTGGAGGAGGAGTAAAATGAAGTTTAAATACTACGGAGAAATAGACATAGAAATTGATCTCAAAGAAGTTGCAGGTGAATTTTTAGATAACCATAATCTTGCTGTTGAAAACAATAAACTAATTTATGACGGTATAGGTATTGAAAAAGCTTGGCACTTTAAAATTATAAGGAAGGCACTGAAAGATGAAATAAAGTCATGGTTAGAAGGCCAAAACATAATTGTTAAGTATATAAGATTAAATAAATGTCATAGAATAATAGAGGAGGTTAATGATTAATTAATAAATATATTTTACTGTCTCAAAGATCTAGCGCTCGTTTTTACGGGCGCTAGTTGTTTTTATATGGGTATCCCAACGATTTGATCTAATAATTTGCTTCTTTAAATCATCACTTTCACATGGTAAACCGTCAACGTGGTACTTATATTTTTCATTACACACAAGGCATGGCTCATGTCTATTAAAGTCATACTCAACACGGGCCATAAGACTAGCTAAATTAAGTGCAGTTTGGCGGCCTATCTTATCTATATCTTTATGGGAGTTGCTTCCAAAACGGATCGTCATAAAATTCATTACCTCTTTTGCCGTCAACTAAATCAACGAACGTGTCTAAATCTATACAAACAACAACGGATACTCCGTCAGGTTGTCTTACTTTTTTATCTGTTTTAACTAATCGCTTCCATACTAATGCCGTGTACTTAGCTTTAGATTTTTTTATGGCTTTAGCTAACTCTCTTGTAACGTTTAATGATTGCCTTGCCTTGCACTCTACAATAAATTCAACGTCATTAAGATAAAACCTAACGTCTCCTCTATCGTTAGCGCCTCCTTCAGCTAGTCTTTCACCATTAACTACCTTAGCTATTTGTGATTCAAGTCTTGTGCCTTGTTGTTTTTGTTTTGACATTTGTTTGTACCGATTCCCCTGCTGCTTTAACATACGCCTTCATATCAATACGATCTAACATACCAAAGTCAAGACCTTTGACATTACGGTAGTTAAATGTGAACGCAAATAAATCACTAAGAGTTAGAACCATATCAAGATACGCTTCTCCTTCACTACCTATCCACTGACAACGAATACCTCCACTGTAACCACCTGCAGCAGTTACAGAATCAATATACATACCAGGATAGTTGTCGTTCATACGCTTCGCTGTCCACGAACCTGCCATTGAACTTGGTGGAAAAAGATCCATGTGATCTTTGGGTTCTAACTCTGTGATTTGTGTAGATATTTGTACTAATTTAGTTTTAGATTCAAGCAACATATCATATACAGCTATGCCACCTTTTGTCTCTAAAACTTCCTTCATGCAAACAAGTCTAATTGAGTTTTGTCATTAAGTCTATTCATTAATTCTTGTTTTTTTTCTTGATCATTTAGTTTGTACATAGATATATTTTTATTTCTATGTGTGTGTGCTGCCAACGCACAAGGTTCGCTGATAATATAATCCTCACCTTTGTCTTGTCTTATTTCGCTGATCCTATTTCTTACTGACCAACCTAATTCAATTAATTCAGAACTACAATGCCACTGATTATCACTCAGTATCTGTAGCACCTCGTCTCTCATGCTCATTGCTCTCCTCCTTTGCTTTGTTTTCATCAAAAACTCTACGGCCTGCTTGCATTATTGATAAAGCGTATTCATCTAAGTGCATAATTACAGGTGTATTATCACCTAACCATGATCCTCTTATGTTGTAATCAAAATGCTCTACTGCGTCTTGCTCCTGCATATCATCTTGATCAATTAAACAATCCATAATTAAACTAAATTCGTAACAAGCTACAGGATCTTTTGGTCCTTTAGTTGCATAACCTATGTATGCGTTATCAAATTGTTCACGTGGTTCTAGTAATAACGCTTCAGGATTTAATGATTTAAGTTCATCTATATCTCCAGGACTATAGATTCTATTACCTGCATAATGTTTATAATTTTTAGACATTAAAACGGTATGTCGTCATCAATGTCATTAATATCATTAGGTTTTACATCAACTTTAGGCATATACCACTCCTCAGGTGCTTTTTTGTCATTAGCATAACTATCTATGTACCAAATTCTGCAATCTTTTGTCTTACATTTGTAATCAGGATACGTTGGTTTAACTTTACCGCTTGCTTTGTCTGCACGGTTATCCCAAACATCATTGTTACATGTCATACACTTAGGTATTGTTGATACCTGTACATTTGTATTAAAAGTATCAGCAAGGTTTTGTTCTACAGATTGGTTCTTTGCTACCTTTGCTGCTTGTTGTACCTCATCTAATTTTTTTTGTACAGAAGGTGAAGGAGTGTAGGCCTTGCTATTGCTAGTTTGGTCTACACTCTTGGTAACTTGATTGTTAAGCGATTCAGGTTTCACTGTATCAGATTTCAAGTTCTCCACCTTTTGCATTTCAGTTACTGACGGTCTTTTCTTTGCTTGATAAATATAATTGGCCAATGCCCTGCCCACTGCGCTTGTTTCCCCGTTTTCTATCCATGAAGTTTGGTTAGCACCTTTAGGTCCGTGTTGATCCTGTGCAATACCTGTAGCTGTAGGTAATACATCTTTTTTATTTAAGAAAACACTTGCTTTATGTACTGCTGATTTATGATCATCTGTAATACTTATGATTTCTGTTTCAATTCTGCCTTCAGGATTATCCTTCCAAAACTTTGCTAGTCTATCCTCTACTTGATCGTATTCGTCTTGCCAACTCATTAGTTACTCTCCTCCTCTGTCATATACTTATGACTATCTACACTATACTCTACCCATAATTTTGTTTTTTTCCCAACCTTATATTGTTTTAATAGATCATTAATACTTTGTTCCATGTGATTAAATATGGTATCAAATATTTTCTCTGCTTCTTTTACATTTGCAGCAGTAACAATAAAATCTCTAGTGCTGTTATCGGTAAACATTACACGAACATCACGATCCATTGGGTGTGGCTCACTCACTTTCATCTCCCTCATATTTTTTAATTGCTTTTAACATCTGTGCATTATATTCATTTACAAATTGCTGTGTTAATTTAACAACTTGATCAGGATTAACTTGTGTTAATTGCAATTCAGTAGTAACTTTGGCACCACCGCATGCGTTACCTAAAGCGATTGCCCACTTTTTCATCTCCTTTTTATCTGTAAATAATCCCAATTAATCCCCACCACGCACTGCTCTAACAAATATGTAATGTATTATGTTATTCCATAATTCAAAACGATCTATTGATAAACCATTTTTGTTAATGTAATAATTTAGTTCACCTGTCGAATCAATATACTTTACATTGCTATTCTGTACAACTACAAACTTCGCACCTGTGTTTGCTACACTCTCTTTGATAGCTTGTAGCTGATCTATTGTATGTGTATCGGGCGTTGTCATTGCCATAATGCACCTCCAATATATATTATATACAGCTTTTTTGCTATATCAACACCTACTGAAAAAAAAGTAGGTGCAAGCAAGTAGGTAAAGGAGGAAACCCTACTTGAATATTGGTTTGATTTAATTATAACAGGTGCTAAAGTAGATTAAGTAAGATTTTACATGGCTCACCTCCATTGTAAAACAGAAATAAAGCGGTCTTGTAAGGCCGCTTTTCTGTTAGACGATCTCTTTGTTGTTGTGTCCGTTCTTATCTACAACCATAGTTAGCACACCTTGCTTTGTTTTCTTACCTGCTTGCTGTTCAAACCATGTTGATTCATCTAAGCTAGGTACTTGTATCCAGGTGCGTCCGTCATGTAATTCACGGTGATGATGATAGTGGCCTGTTACTAAAATGTCTGAGGATCCTGCATGAAATTTACCAAACGTTTGATTTTTCCACCAATTCATTAGCTTGTTTTCTACTGATCCCCCGTACCCCGCAAGGTGGCCATGAGTAAAAGTCATGTTTGTACCACATACGTTAAGAGATAGGTGTGGTTCATCAGGTATTACAAACTTTATATGTGAAAACTGTGGCTTGTCTGCAAAGATCTCACCTATTTGTTCAAATACTTCTATGTCATAGTTATCCATTTCACCTGTTGGTGCTAGATTTTTTGCAATTCTTTTGGTTCCATGATTTCCTGGAACTGCACCTACTACTACAAGATTAAAGTCTTTACTCCACTCTATCAATGCTTTAGCAATGACACGTCTAGCTAGTTTCATTTGATTTCTATAATCCAACTCAACTCCGTTTGGACCCATTGCTTGTGGATAGAACCCTACGCACCCCTCGACTATATCGCCTAATCCTACTACTGTAAGTTGATCAAACTCCATACCTGCTGCACGTAAAAAATTATAACGATCTTTAACTGTATGTATTTTTTCTAAAAACCTATCTATAATTGCTTCAGTACCACCACCGTCTCGCTTACCTAACTGTAGATCACTGATTGCTACAAAAAAACTAGACTTAGGTTGTTTTACTTTTGGCTTAGGTTTTCTTTTGTAAGATTGTATCCAACTATTTAGCTTTGCATAATCTTTAGTATCAAGTACAAGATCTTTAGCAACTATCTGTGCTTTGTATGCCCATGCTTGTTGTATTTCTCCCTTGCCTAGATTCATATCCCACGTAGATACACGTATTGTATTGTCTAGTATCATGTATTTATTAGGATCAAATCCCCACTCACGTAGTAGATCATCAAACTCAGATAGTTCAGAAGTTACAGGCCTTGTTGTCATCATGCCTGTGCGTGTCTTGTAGTCAAAGACTACTCCAGGTTCCCAACCATGCGGGTGAGATCCTGTATCGTTTACTTTATTGTGTGTTACGTCCTGTTGGGTAGCGGTAAATTTATTTACCTGCGAGTTGTTTTTTTGCATACTCTTTTAATACCACAATTACTGCACCACCACCTGCGATTCCCGCAGCTTGAATTGCCGATACATCAAGATCCAATGCAGGTCCAACTAACAGTGCTGATCCAAAGGCCTCAATGAACGTCCATACAACTTTTTCTATAAGTTGTTTTAATTCATCACTCATCTTGTACTCCCATGCTTCGTTCCAAAACGTATACTTATTATCTTTAGTAAACGTTCCGTCTTTGTTTCTTTTTCTTTTTACTTTATCAAATAGGTAGGACATTAAATTGGTCTCCTTCCTGCTAATGCTTGTGTAACTTTAGCATTTAATGTGTCAATCTTTTTCTCTATTGCACCTAGTGTTGATAAACCTTCTGTGTCTACTGCTTGATCTAAATTAATTTGTGAATATTCTATAGTTACTTCCTCACCTTGTTGCAGCTTAGGTAACACTTTTAAATATAGTTTTTTATATGCGTCTCCTGAACCACCGATAAACCCGTCTTTACCTTTGTCTAAATCTTGTTGTGTCTCACCAACTAACAAACAACCTGCAGTATGCTCATCAGTGTTGCCTGTATGTATGAGTATGTATTCAAATCCAGGTACATCTCTAACCCACAACATACCTTTATGGAAGGAATAGCGTTTCAAATACTTGGAGTGAAAACCTCCAACAGTTCTTAATGTAATTTTATATGTACCTTCAGGAATTGCTGTCTCTGCAGCTACCTTCACGGCCTGATATTGATCCTCTAATGTAAAACACTCAAACTTACCGTCAATAAACAGTAAGCCATTAGTTGCGTCTAGTCCAAATTGTGTGCGTACGACCTGTAGTTTCATTTGTTTCTATTATAGTCCTTACATTTACGATTATCACAGTATAAATTAGAATTATCTCTGTTGATCTGTAAACTTTTATTGCACTTAGGGCAAGATACTTTTACTTTTTCCAACCCTTTTTAAGTTGTCTATATGCTTTTGGAGATATAGTAGAGTTCTTTTTTGATCTACTTGTACCTGCTTTTTTACGTTTGTTTATATTATTTACTAAACTATTTTTCTTTTTTCTAGCCATTGTTACTCCATGTACTGCAGTGTAATTTACAACCGCAGCACAATATATTACAGTTACACACTAATTATCTATTAGCGTATTTCTTTTTCTTTTTCTTAACAGTTTTAGCTTTATATGCTTTTTTTGCGGGCATATCACTTCCTTCCTGTATTTATTATACCATTACCTACTAACTTTTTTTGGATTTTCTGACTTGTCTTTACGTAAACCTATAGTTAAAAGCCAAAGTATTGTAGAAGCTATAATTGCTACACCAACAATATCTTTAGCTGTACCTGTAAGTGTAAGCCATGCAATAAAAAAACCTAATAATGTAAATGTTTGTGCTATTGTTTCTTTTAATATTTCAAACAACCATTTAAAAAACTTTTTAATTAACTTCATCTCTTTATCTTAATAGGTACTACTTGCACACTAGCTATAATTTGTGAAGCTATGATTACAGGAACTACAACTTCTTGTGCTTTTTCTGCTTGTGTATCAGATAATTCTAATGATTGCAATGACACATCACTTAAATCAATATCAGTTAATTCACCTATTGGATCTGCGAGGAACTGCTCAGTTTGTATTTCAGTTGTAACGTCTGCAATGTTGTAATCCTCTACATCAGCATTTTCTACTGCTCTATCTACATACTCCTCTACTGCTTCTGCAACAGCTTCGTCTGTTTTTGCTTGCTCTGCAATAATTGCTACGTCATCAGTTGATTCTAATCCTAATACTTCAGCTACTACTGTCTCTTGTTGAGGTGTAAGAACTTCCTCTTGTGCTACCTGTATGGCCTGTTCTACAACTTCACTTACAACTTCAAGTACAGTCTCGCTAACATCTGCAAGGTTTTCCAATCCCGCTTCATTAACTTCCTCAATGATCTCAACAACTTGTTCTGTTTCCAATTCCTCAATTTCTACTTCCTCTAGTTCCTCAATAACTTCTACAACTTCCTCTACCTCTATAATTATTTCCTCCTCAGTTAATGGTATTTCCTCCACAACTTCTATGATCTCCTCATCTACTTCCTCTTGATCTAATTCGTCAAAAACTTCTTTAATTGGTTCCTCATCTATTTCTATTACTTCCTCAACAATAACAATAATTTCATCAGGTATATCATCTAACTCTATTACTTCCTCAACAATTTCAAATTCATTAGGATCTAATGTCTCCTCTAGTTCTTGGATAACATCTACTAACTCTTGCTTTTGTTCCTGAGATAAATCTAATTCCTCTAGGTCAATAGTTTCCTCTAACTCTAAAAGTATTTCAGCTTCGTCCTCTAATTCTTTAGCTTCAAGTTCTGCTATAAGTTCTAGCTCTGCAATTTCCTCATCTGTGATTTCAGCTTCGTCATCTCCTGATCCAACTTCCTCATCTGTCTCATCAGTTTCCTCTGTTGTGATAAATTCTTTTTCTGTTTCATTTTCTATTTGTTCCTCTGCGACAATATCAATAACATCATCAGGTACATCAGTGCAATCACCGTCTTGATAACCGAACCAATCTCCACTCTCTACTGCCTCCAGGTATTCTTTAAACGATAAAGGGTTATTCGGGTGTTCACAACCGTCTTGATCCCATGCAAGATACGTAGTAATGTTGTCCTCAACAACGTCCTCCGCTTTAGGTAACGTAGTAGTAGTCGTAGTCGTAGTTGTAGTCGTGGTACTAGACGTTGTCGTGGTACTAGAAGTTGTTGACGTACTAGATGTCGTTGTATTAGGTACATAATCATAATTATATAATACACTTTCTACAGGAGTAAAGTCGCTAGTTGTGTTATTAGTATCGTGAAATGCTTTTACTTTTGCATATATTTTTTGATCATCTACAGACAATTCGTTATATAAATACTCTGCTGTAAATGTATAGGACTGCCATGATAATGCTTCTGTAAAACCAAAACTTGTTTGTTGTGATACGTCATCTGCAGTCTCAGTAAGTCCAATGTAAACTATATAATATTCAGGTGGATTGTCCTCGTACCCGTCCGATTCTTGCCAACTTACTGTAATACTACCGTCATTGTTTAATGTATTAGTTATACCATAAGGCGTTTGTGTTTCAGTATGGTATGCGTTTGCAGGTAAAGGTACTAATAAAAAAACTACTAATGCAATACGAACAAACGTATTAAATTTATAAAGCATTGTGATCTAACTACCACCACAACAACCATTGCCGCAGCAATCCATTAGATCTCCTTCCCGTTCATGTCATTGTGTGTTTTACTATCTAAAATTCCAAATGCTTGATTAACTTCCTCCATAGTTAATTGTCCGTCATTTAAATATTTGCGTGCAAGTATTTCTAATACATTAGCAACACCTAATAATCCTGCAAGTAAAGATGATTGAACTACATCAATGCCAACTAATGATCCTGCACCAATGACACTTAATGCTTGTGCTATAAAGACCGCAACCATACGTTTGGATATATTCCAATACAAAGAGTAACCTATCATAAGTTACATTATACTATTTAAAAAAGCAGCACTACTTGTGATTGCAACAAGCCAACCTAATATTTCTTGCCTGCTTGGAGACTTGTTTATTTTTTCATGCAACTCATCAATACGCTTGTTAGCTATATCTATTTCCTCTTTTATTAATTGTAAATATTCTTTAGTAGTAAAACCATTTGCACTCATGGTAAATCGTCTTGATCTATAGAAAATAAATCCCACTCATCTGAGATATTGCCGTAATCATAATTGCTTAATTTACCAATATAGTTTACAAAATCTTTAAGAAAATAACCTATAAGCATACCAATGAAATAATCCATTTAGAAATTATATCACGCTTCGCTGTACTCCACGTTAGCTTTAATCTCTTTAAACATTTTTTTTGGCCGTCTGTTATGTATGTTAGGAAATTTTTTTATAGTTCCTCTTTTACTAAAATTTACTATACCATTATTGACTTTGCAGTATTGTGTAAACAATGGTCCAGGTGTAAAGTAAAGTAATTCTACAGGTTCACTAAACAATAATTTATAAAATGGTTCACCTTTTATAAAATGTGCTTCATCATCATTTACAAATGACCATGCACTACTAAGTGGTCTAGCCATTTTACTTATTTCTAATACAGCTTCTATGTATCGCAAACTACTTATATTACTTTTTGTTTCGCTTGGTTGTAAACCAATAATGTTCATCTTAATATCTTGTTCACTCATAAAAACATAAGGACTTACAATTTGAAATTGTGGTTGATTTGCATTAGACCACGTATCAGGGTGAGTATCTATTAATGTATCAAAACTCCATAAGTGATCATCAATTAAATCTTTACTACTTATGTCATAACCGTTAAATATTCTGCGTTCCTCTACTTGATTGTAAATCCATTGTGGTTTAATTTTAATTTCGTACGGTGTATT